>Ga0182739_1000060_pt1 | contig 240103 bp, 225 predicted proteins | sample eDN5th30CBELigBY_FD_128873 | JGI IMG/M metagenome (GOLD analysis project Ga0182739, IMG submission 128873) | Enriched backyard soil microbial communities from Emeryville, California, USA - eDNA 5th pass 30_C BE-Lig BY (version 2) (version 2) | ecosystem: Environmental > Terrestrial > Soil >... | reverse complement strand
TCAGGGCGTCGACGCCGAGCGATTGATAACAATCGTTCGCTTTCGTCTTAATGAGGACGGGAGTTTGGCTGGCAGTCCGACCTGCCTCAGGCAAAGCGGCGAAACTCCTTCCAACTCGGCTCAGAAAGGCTTGCATTGTGAACGGGCCATTCGTGCCGTTCGCCTTGCTGCTCCGTTCAATCTCCCCGAACAATTCTATGACAAGTGGAAGATGATTGATTCCACCTTCGATAGAAGGCTCTGAATATGCTATCTCGGATTACAGCGCTGATCGTCCTCGCTTTTTTTAGCGGGAATGCTTTGGCACAAGAGCAGGTGCGGGTCCCGGTTCTGGAAGAAGAAGGGGGCCTGTCGGTTACAGTCACCGATGATAGTGCCTGGCAAGACCTGAGCATCGCTATTCCGTCGTTCGCGACTGATCGCGACCAGCCGACGGCTGCCAATTCGCAGGGCACAACCGCCCTTGGCATTGAACTCGGCCGCGTTGTTTACAACGACCTTCGTAATAATGGGCTGTTCCGTCCGGTCGGCCCGGATTCGCTTCCCAACCCCGCCTATCAGCAGATCACCGCGCCTTCGTGGAGCACGTGGAGCGGGCGTTCGGCCGAAATGCTGGTACAGGGCTATGTGCGCGCGGGCGCTGACGGCAGGTTGACGGTCGGCTGCTACCTCTACGACGTGCAGTTGCAGCAGCAGCTGGTGCGTGAAGGTTGGGTCGTCGATGCGGCAGACTGGCGCCGCGCCGCGCACAAGTGCGCCGACCTTGTCTATTCGCGCCTTTCGGGTGAAAGCCCGTTCTTCGACAGCAAGATCGCTTACATCGCGGAGACTGGTCCGAAGGATAAGCGGATCAAGCGGCTGGCGATCATGGATTCCGATGGCGCCAACCACCGCTTCATTACCAGCGGGCAGTCCACCGCGCTGACCCCGCGTTACTCGCCCGACTATTCGAAGATCGCCTATGTCAGCTATCTGAACGGCTACGCGCGCATCTATGTCTACGACATCGGCAGCGGTCGGCAGACGCTGGTGACGGAAAGCCAGAACCCGACCTTTGCTCCGCGCTGGTCGCCGAATGGCCGAACCATTCTCTATTCGATGGCCGTGAACGGTAACACGGACATCTACAGCGTGCCGGCCACAGGCGGAACGCCGCGACGGTTGACCGATGCGCCCGGTATCGATGTCGGCGGATCGTACTCTCCGGACGGCTCGCAGGTCGTGTTCGAAAGCGACCGTTCGGGAAACCAGCAGATCTATGTGATGAACGCGGATGGCACTGGGCAGCGCCGCATCAGCTTCTTCGGTGGGCGCGCAGCCACCCCGGAATGGAGCCCGCGCGGAGACCAGATAGCCTTCACTCACATCGTGGGCGATCTGCGCGTCGGCGTCATGTCGCCGGATGGACGCAATATGCGGCACCTGACCAACAGCTGGCAGGATGAGGCACCGACCTGGGCCCCGAACGGCCGCATTGTGCAGTTTTTCCGTACCGCCCGTAATACTGGCGAAACCTCGATCTGGCAGGTTGACCTGACCGGTCGAAACGAGCGTCGCCTGCCGACACCTGTAGGAGCTTCGGATCCGGCCTGGGGACCGGTTCTTCCATAATCTCTCAAAAATTCCCCACCGCCGTCCTGGAAAAATCAAAGAATCGAAACTGAAGGAGGATTTGGCATGAAGAAAATTGCACTGGCTCTCGCCGTCACCAGCGTCTTGGCATTGGGCGCTTGTAAGAAGCAAGCGCCGGCGGATCTGCCGCCGCCGCCGCAGGCCACGGGTCCGTCGACCCCGGCTCCTGCACCCAGCACCCCGCAGGGTCTGGTCCCCGGGACGCAGGCGCACTTCGCGCAGCAGATGCAGGGTCGTGACACGATCTATTTCGACACCGACAAGTTCAACGTCGATGCCGAAGATCAGGCAGCGCTTTCGCAGCAGGCCGCTTATCTGCGACAGTATCCCAACATCCGTGCGACGGTTGAAGGGCACTGCGACGAACGCGGCACGCGCGAATACAACATCGCGCTGGGTGAACGTCGCGCCAACGCGGCGAAGAACTACCTCGTCAGCCTGGGTATTCCGGCCGAGCGTCTGACCACCGTCAGCTACGGCAAGGAACGGCCGGCGGCTCTCGGCTCCAACGCTGAGGCATGGGCGCGCAATCGCCGTGCGGTGACGATCGTCCTGAACTGATCGTAGTTGTCTGGGGCCTCCGCATTACCGGGGGCCCCGGCTTCTTCCCGCGCTCTAGAGAGGCATAGCGGGAAGGGATGCTAGAAACGCCGGCTGGGCCATCTCGATTGAGTTGCCCGCCTGCATCTGGCCGTTGCTGCGCTCGGAATGCGGCGCGAACAGGGCCAGCGCGCACAGCGCAAAAATCGAAAAAGCGGATGAAACGGCAAGCTGCTTCGACATCGTTCGGGGCTCGGTCATGCTGGCTACAGGAAATATGGCGCAGGTCGCCGACCGATGGTTTTCGTGTCGGGCGCGAGCGCCTATAGAGAGCGAATGCTGACTTTCGGATTAAGGGCGTGAGCCGGGCTAAACGCTCGATCGACTGGGGGTTCCCGCGTTGGCGAGGCTATGGCAGCGCGCGTGAGGCAGCCAAAGTGCGCCTTTGCGATCGGCACGGCTGCGATGAGCCTGGTAACTGCCCCGCGCCCAAGGCGCCCAACAGTCCCGACCGATGGTATTTCTGCCAGCGCCACGCGGCGGAGTACAACTCGAAGTGGGATTACTTCGAAGGGTTGGACAAGGAAGAAGCCGAAGCCAGAGCCGGGACGGAACAGCGCACCAACGCCGGCTACGCCCAGTCCGCGCATTACGGCTGGGCAGGTTCGGGCGACGGCAGCCGCAGCGCGGACGAGATGCGCGCGCTCGAACTGCTAGGGCTTGAGGCTGACGCCGATATGGACGCCATCAAAAAGGCGTGGCGGGCCAAGGCCAAGGAAGTGCACCCTGACGTTAAGCCGGGCGATGCCGACGCAGCCAATGCGTTTCAGGCGTACAGCGTCGCGTACGAGGTTCTCCGCCAGGCGGAAGAACGGCGGGAGTGGCACGGGTAGGCGTCGCCGCCGGGTCCGTTACTCCTAGCGCTGAACCGTGTCCCGCACCCATTCTGCCGGATCGGACGGGTTTTCAATCTCGCCGACGAAGCGGGGTGAGGTTGAGCGGACGTAATATGGAATGACCGTGTTGCCCTCGTGGCAGGCGTATTCGAACATCCCATAATCGTCGTCGCGGCTCCACGGAAAGGCGAGCTTGAAGGGCGCCGAGAGCACCACCGGATCCCGCACTTCCGCCTCGTAATAGATCGTGTTTGGTCCGGTCATGGTCAGCCGTTCCGTTACGGTTTGCTCCTTGCTTGTGGGCAGTGGCTTGTTGCCCGGCCCCACGATGTTGAGCGGCGTTTCCCCGGTAAGGTTGGTGGTTTCGATCACCAGCGTGTCGCCCTCCCACCGTCCGCGAGAGAACCCAAGGTATTGGCGCACCTCGTCGGGAGGCGGCGGACCGTCGACGATGGGGATGAAGCGCGTCTCGTGAACGATCTCCAGTTGCAGGACCACCAGCCCCGGCGATTGGAACACGCGGATGCCGTTGTTGTACGGGAACGGCGTCATGGATGAAGGCAGGCCGCGGCTGAGGCAGCGGTCGAGCGTGTTGAAGTCCTCCACCTTGTCGAATTGGGTCAGGTTCCAGCTCGATCGCATGGCCGCCGACATCCGCTCGCCTTCCGCGGTGAGTGGTGGGAAGCGACCGTTGGCGGGTTGCACGATGAGCGAGGTCTGGCGCAGGGGCTGTCCCCACTCGAACCAGTGGCCGGAACCGATCGTGCCGTCCTCATCCTCGCGGTCGTAGTTCTGGGCGGTGCTGTCTGCCTGCGCGACTGCGGCGGCGTATTCCTGTTCGCTGAGGTAGGCTCGATCGCCGAACTCGGCAGGACGTTCGGTTGGTGTCCGGCCAACGGAATCGATGGGCCATATTCCGCGCAAGTCGGGATCGCCCCACTCGGTCCGCGGTGCCTTCCAGCCAGCGGGAGCGGCTGGCGCACCCGCCGCGACAGCCATCTCAGCCGGGGTTCGAGCCATCGAGTGCGCGTGGAGCGCAATGGCCGCGATGGCGGCCATCATCATATGTCCGAAAGCCTTCACCGGTCCTCTCCCCGATCTGGTGCAAGAGAGGTTGAACCAGATTGGCACTCCGGGCGCAACCTGCGTGGCTAGACGGCGTCCAGGGCCTGCGCGAAGTCGGCGATCAGATCGTCCGCGTCCTCTATGCCGACGGAGATGCGGACGAGGTTGTCGGTGATGCCCAACTGCGCCTTGCGCGCGTCAGGGACGGACAAGTGGGTCATCGCCGCCGGGTGGCTTGCCAGAGTCTCCGTGCCGCCGAGGCTAACCGCCAGCTTCGCAACCTTCAGCGCGTCAAGGAAGCGGAAGCTTTCAGCCTCTCCGCCCTTGATAAACAGGCTGAAGGTGCTGCCGGGGCCAGTGCAGTGCCGATCGTAGATGTCCTTCTGGCGCCCATCGCCCAGCAGGCCGAGGAAGCCGACGCCTTCTACCTTGGGGTGGCTGTTCAGGAAGTCGCAGACCTTGATCGCGTTCTCCGTCGCGCGCTGCATCCTGATCTCCAGCGTCTCAAGGCTCCGCAGCAGCATCCAAGCGGTATTGGGATCGCAGATGCCGCCCATCGTGTTGCGGAGCGCGCGGACCGGGTCGAGCCATCGCCGCGCGCCGACCACGCCGCCCGCCACTAGGTCCGAATGGCCGCCTGCATACTTGGTCAGCGAGTAGGCGACGATATCCGCCCCGTGGTCCAGTGGCGTTTGCCAAAGGGGGCCGAGGAAGGTGTTGTCGATTGCGATGGGCGTCGCGTCGGGATCGAGCGCTGCATCGCGAGCATCGCGAACAGCCTCGATATCGACCAGTGCGTTGGTCGGGTTGCCGGGGCTTTCGAGGTAGATCATAGCCACCTTGCCGCCCGCTTCGGCTGCTTGCGCCTTGGCCTTGGCCAGCACGGTGTCCAGTTCTTCACGCGTCGCACCCGCAGGGAAGTCGACGTAGCTTATGCCGTAGCGCGACAGCACCTTGGCCACGAAGCCTTCGCTCGCGGCGTAGAGGGGGCCGGAATGGACGATCACGTCGCCCTGTCCGCAATAGGCCATCATCAGAGTGCAGATCGCGGTCATGCCGCTGGAGAAGACAAGTGCGTCTTCCGCGCCGTCCCACACGCTCAGTCGATCTTCCAGGATCTCCTGATTGGGGCCGTTGAAGCGCGAGTAGATCAGGCCGTCGGTGCCGCCTGCGCGCTTGCCGGTGATGCCTTCGAAGTGGCGTTTCCCGGCTTCGGCGCTTTCGAACACGAAGGTGCTGGTGAGGAAGATCGGTGGCTTCAGCGCGCGTTCCGACAGCACCGGATCGTAGCCGTGCCCCATCATCAGGGTTGAAGGTCTCAACTCGCGCCCAGCGATCGTGGTGACCGGGGGCTTGGGCTTGCTGCGCTGCACGGGACGATCGTTCATAGTTTCATCCGTAACCGTTCAGGGGGTCTGATCCAAGTGAATCCGGTGGATCGGGCTGGCAGGTGTTGACACATGTGACACAGTCCAAGGGCCCGGGTTAATCCGGCCAAACCTGTCACCTTGGGGCGTCACCTTACCGGGCATCCGACCCGTCAACGCGCGAGCAGGATAAACGGCGCGCGAAAGGGTGGAGGCCATGAAGGCCTCTGCACCGATCCGATTGTAGTAGGAAAGTAGCCAGTTGACGGTGGCGAACCGTGCCGGAGGCCGAACCGGGGCGCTGCCCCGGCTGGCCTGTCCGGCAGATGCGGCAGCCTATTTAGGCGCCAGCACCATGAGCATCTGGCGACCTTCAAGCCGCGGATATGCTTCGATCTTGGCGATTTCAGCGACATCTTCCTGAACCCGCTTCAGCAGGTTCATACCGAGATCCTGGTGCGCCATTTCGCGTCCACGGAAACGCAAGGTCATCTTCACCTTGTCGCCTTCTTCGAGGAACTTCACCACGTTGCGCATCTTCACGTCATAGTCGTGATCGTCGATGTTCGGACGCATCTTGATCTCTTTGATCTGCTGCGTCTTCTGCGTCTTGCGCGCGGCGTTGGCTTTCTTCTGCGCTTCGTAGCGGTGTTTGCCAACGTCGAGGTATTTACACACGGGCGGGTCGGCGTTGGGCGAAACTTCAACGAGGTTCAGCCCCAGTTCGTTCGCCTGTTCGATTGCCTCGCGGGTGTACATTACGCCGATGTTCTCGCCGTTTTCGTCGATCACGCGGACCTTGTCGGCCTGAATCATGTTATCGAAGCGAGGGCCGGATTTGACCGGGGGCGCAAGCATGCGCCGGGGAGGACGTGGTATGGGGCGATCTCCGTGAATCGGTTTTGAGTGGGCGCTACTTAGTGCGTAACAGGCGACTCCGCTAGGGGTTTGAGCCTGCGGATTACGGGGGTCAGGCGGCGGCCCGCCAAAGCGGGAAACGAGCCAGCTTTCCCTTCACCGGAACCAGTGCCTCAATGCTCTTGGCGGGCTGCAGCGCCGCGAGGATTGCAGGGTCGGCCGCGTTCATCCCGCCCGTAAGTGCGCCAAAGGCGGGGAGGACCATCCGGCCACCTCCGTCAGCCGTGCGACTGACAACGGCGCAAGGGCGGCGAATCCGGCGGTCGCGCACGGAAATCTGCAGGCGTGGATGGTAATGGCCCGACAGTTCCGGCCTCAGTTCCCCGGCCTGTGCCTGGTGGCGCAGCACGACCCCGGCGATGATAAGCTCGTCCGCCAGAGTTCCGCCCACGCGCGTTTCCATCGCGGCGTCGTGGTTGCCGGTGATCCATACCCAGTCGGTCGCGCGGGTGAGCGCCGCCAACATTCCGGCGGCATAGGGCTCCAGCCGGTCGACCCCGGCGGAATCGTGGAAGTTGTCGCCCAGCGTAAACACCCGCCGCGCGTCCGTTTCGCGAATGGCGAGGGCGAGGCGTTCCAGCGTTTCACGGCTGTCGTAAGGCGGCAGGTGCTGGTTGTGACCAGCGTAAAAGCTCGCTTTTTCGAGATGCAGGTCTGCCACCAGCAGCGCGCGTTCACGAGCCCAGTACAGCGCGCGACCTTCGGTCAGCGCAAATTCCTCACCTGCGAACGAAAAGGGAACCATGCGTGTCCCTTGCTCCGGCACGAGCCCTTTGGCAAGGGAACTGGCGCGCTTGAGGCTCGTCAATGCGACGAGCCGCGCTGTGCGGCAGCGACGGGCAATCACAGACCCTTCGCAGCAAGAGGACAAGATGACCGACTGGCAACCCCACACCGCCCAAGCGAAGGAATGGTTCGAAAGCCTGCGCGATCGTATCTGCGCGGAATTCGAAGCGATCGAGCGCGAGGCGGGCAGTGACGCAGCCTTCGATTACCTCGCATGGGACCGCGAGGAAGAAGGCAACGAGAACCCCGGTGGCGGCGTGCGCGGGTTGATGAAGGGCAAAGTGTTCGAGAAAGTCGGCGTGAACGTGTCGACCGTGTCGGGCCAATTCCCTGCGCAGTTCGCGGGCACGATCAATGGTGCCAGCCCCGAGAGTCCGGGCTTCACCGCAACGGGCATCAGCCTGGTCGCCCACATGGCCAATCCGCATGTGCCCGCCGTGCATATGAACACCCGGTTCCTGACTACGCAGGCCGCTTGGTTCGGCGGCGGGGCGGACCTCAACCCGCCGATCCCCTATCCCGAGGATACGGAGGAGTTTCACGCCCGCTTCCGCGCCGCCTGCGCCGCGCATAACCCGACCTATTACGAACGGTTCAAGAAGTGGGCCGACGAATACTTCTTCATTCCCCATCGCGGTGTCGCGCGTGGCGAAGGCGGTATCTTCTACGACCACCTGGAATGCGCCGATCAGGCCGAGTGGGAGCGTAACTTTGCCTTCACCCGTGACGTGGGCGAGGCCTTCCTCGACGTGTTTCCGCGCCTCGTCCGCCGCCGCATGGGCATGGAATGGACGCCGGAAGACAAGGAGCAGCAACTGGTCTGGCGCGGTCGCTATGCCGAATTCAACCTGGTCTACGATCGGGGAACCTTGTTCGGGCTGAAGACAGGCGGCAACATCGACGCCATTCTGATGAGCCTTCCGCCAGAGGTGAAGTGGGCGTGACGGGGGAACTTACCGCCTGATGCATCGCTTGAGTCTGACCCAGTGCAATACCCTGATCGAAGCCACGCTGGCGCGTGGGCAGGAGTTAGGCCTCAAGCCGAAGAGCTGACCCGTTCAATATAGGGTTCACAGGGAAAACCCGCGATGGCGCGGTTCTTGCCGGCGCGCTTTGCTTCATAGAGCGCCTGATCCGCTGCGTCGGTCAGGATCGTGGGGTCATCTCCATCGGGTCTTTCTGTCCAGCCGACGCCGATGCTCACGGTCACGATATTGCTCTTGCAGGGTGAGGCGATAGCCCGCTGGGCGATCTTCCGGCACATCCAGTTGGCAACGTGGATAGCGTCATCGCGGCCGGTGTTGGGCAGAATTACCGCGAATTCCTCACCACCGTAGCGGGCGACGATATCTGTCTTGCGCATCACGCAACCGGCAAGTGTCCGCCCAATATCGCGCAGGCACCGGTCTCCAGCGGAATGGCCGAACGCGTCGTTCAGCATTTTGAAGTTGTCGATGTCGATCATCAGCAGGGCGAGGGGGCTGCCATGCCGACGGCCCCGGCTCCATTCGGTTTCCAGCGCCTCGTCGAAGCGGCGTCGATTGGCAACGCCAGTGAGAGCATCGGTGAGGGCAAGGGCGGTTAGCGCGGCTCGCTCGTCATTACCGCGCACCTGCACCAGGATTGTCCGCAGCGCGTATCCGAACAGGGAGAGGGCAAATCCGGCCACGCCCAGGACGGGGTGATAGGGGATAATCACCGCCGACACCGCCAGCAGCGCGGTTGGCAGCATGATCGGGCTGCCCACAGCAACCACGCGGGCGAAACCATCGGACGCGCGTATTCCGCCCAGCGTTTCTGCCCGGTCGCGCGCCAGCAGGGCGAACATGGCCAGCAACAGGAAGGGCAGGGTAATGATGGGGTCCAGCAAGCCGCCATAGGCCAAGTGCGGGAAGAAGTGATTGAACACCGCCGCGAGGACCATGTAGAAAATCGAGCAGATAGACATGGCCCAGAACAGGGTCTGTTCCGCCGCCTCCCGCGCGGCGCGCCACCTCACTGTGCAGAATATGGCGATGAACGCATTTTCGATGTCGAACATGAGCCGCAATTTGTTCAGTGCGGCATCCGCGCTGTTGTCCGCCATTTGCACGAATGTCGTCGTGTGGAGGAAGAACATGGCGCCCAGTAACGCCGCCAGCGCGGCGTCCACCAGTCGCACCAGCCCGCTGTCGCTGGACGGGCTCGCGGTGATGAAGATGATCGGCACGCCGTAGAGCACGAACAGCAGAAGCCCCACCATGCCGTCTTCGCTGATGCCGGCAACGTTGCTGGCCATCGTCGCCGCCATTCCCGCCGCCCACATCGCCATCCCGGCCCCCAACGCGATCCAGCCCAGGCGCTGCGGTGAATGGCGGGCGCGCAGCAGGCAGAACGTGGCCGCCAGCGCAGGAGCGCCGATCAGGAACAGGAAGGAAATCAACCTGGAATCCTGCGGGAACAGGATAATGCCAAGTAGATGGAGCAGGGGGCACGCGGCCAGAAAGGCTGCCGTTAGCAACGGCGCTCGCGATCCAGGCTGGGATAGGCGAAGGCGGGCTTCGCCGATGTTTAGCTTCATAGACGTTCCAAGAGGTTATATCTCAAAAGACGTCTAATAGTTCCTGAATATCCGTATGCGGGGCGCCACGGTTGTGATCGTTAGCCTCCGTTGATTGACGCGGCGCACGCGATCGCACTAGTTGCTGCCGTAACTTTTCCGGAGATGCCTAATGCGTGGATTCGCTTCATTTCTGCTCCTTCTGTTACTGGCTGCGTGTAAGCCGGGGGGTGAGGGCGCAGGCGAAGCGATCGTGGCGCCGATCCTGACGACAGAGGACGCGCGCGACCCGTGGACGTTCGCTCAGCCGGAAGTCGCACGTGTGACACATGTCGCGCTCGACCTCGATCTGGACTTCGATGCCAAGCGGGTGGGCGGCAAAGCGACGCTCGACATTTTGGCGGAGCCGGGCGCCGATACCGTGGTGCTCGACAGCGACGGGCTGGAAATCGCCGGGATCACGGACGCTGACGGAAAGGCGCTACCATTCACCGTGGGCGATCGGGTCGACGGGAAGGGTGAACCTTTAACCGTCACTATCGGCGATGCCCGCAAGATCGTCGTGACCTACAAGGCGGCCCCGAACGCCGAGGCGCTCCAGTGGCTCGCGCCAGCGCAGACCGCCGGCGGCAAGTTGCCCTACCTGTTGAGCCAAGGCCAGCCGACGCTCAACCGCACGTGGATTCCCACGCAGGACAGCCCCGGCATCCGCCAGACCTGGGAAGCGCGCATCACCGCGCCGGAAGCGCTGACAGTGGTCATGTCCGGACTGAGCGGCGGCGATCCCGAAAGCGCGGGCGAGGGTCGCCGCGCCTTCCGCTTCACGATGGACAAGCCGGTTGCCCCCTACCTGATCGCTATTGCGGCAGGCGATCTGGCGTTCCGCGAACTCGGCCCGCGCACGGGCGTCTGGACCGAACCGTCCATGCTTGACGCTGCGGCGGCGGAACTTGCCGATACCGAGAAGATGGTCGAGGCGGCGGAGAAGCTTTACGGTCCGTATCGCTGGGACCGGTATGACATGGTCGTGTTGCCGCCCAGCTTCCCCTATGGCGGCATGGAAAACCCCACGCTGACCTTCCTGACCCCGACCTTCATCGCCGGGGACAAGAGCCTGAACGGACTGGTCGCGCACGAGCTGGCGCATTCGTGGTCCGGCAATCTCGTCACCAACGCCAACTGGGCGGATTCCTGGCTGAACGAGGGGCTGACATCGTACTTTGAAAATCGCATTCTGGAAGAACTGTACGGTACCCACCGCGCGCAGCAGGAAGCGGCGCTGAGCTTTGCAGAAATCGAGAAGGTGCTTGCTGAAAAAGGTGCCGATGCGCCGATCACTGCGCTGCATCTGGCAGCCGCTGAAGCCACGCCTGATGGGGGCGAGAGTGGCATCGTCTATGACAAGGGGGCGGCTTTCATGCGCACGGTTGAAACCATCGTCGGGCGCGAGAAGTTCGACGCCTGGATGCGCCAGTGGTTCGACAGCCATGCCTTCCAGCCGGCGACGTCCGCCATGCTGCTGGCCGATATGCGCGCCAATCTGGTGAAGGGCGACGCAGACCTGGAGAGCAAGCTGACGCTGGACGACTGGGTGTACAAGCCCGGCCTGCCAGCCAACGTGACGCGGCCGGTGGCTTCTGCCTTCGCCGAAGTCGATGCGGCGGCAACAGAGTACGCTCGGACCCACACTATCGACACCAAGGCATGGGAAGGGTGGACTACGGCAGAACGGCTGAGGCTGCTGGCCAAGCTGCCGCAGAAGCTGGACACCGCACAACTGGCAAAGCTGGACGATCAGCTCGCTCTGTCGAAGTCCGGAAACGCAGAAGTTCTGTTCGCCTGGCTTAAGCTGGCGCTGGCCAACCGTTACCAGGGTGCAGTTCCTGTTGCGGAGCAGTTCCTGGGCACAGTGGGGCGGCGAAAGTTCGTGTTGCCGCTGTTCGAAACCCTGATGGCGCAAGGCCAATGGGGCCAGCCGATTGTGCGGCGCATCTACGCAAAGACGCGTCCCGGCTACCATGCGGTGACGCAGGGGAGTGTTGATGCGGCGGTGAAGCCCGCCGCCTGACCCGGATTTGACGTTCGGCGGCACATTTTTGGTGCCGCCGTAAACGCCTTTCCCCTTGCCGGTTTGCGCTGCACAACGCACATCACAGGCGATGCTTCGTCAGTATGAACTTGTTGAGCGGGTCAAAGCTTACGACCCGGACGCCGATGAGGCGCTCCTGAACCGCGCCTATGTCTACACCGTGCAGAAGCACGGCAGTCAGAAACGTGCGAGTGGTGACCCCTATTTCAGCCATCCGGTAGAGGTGGCCGGGCTGATGACCGACCTGAAACTGGATCAGGAAACCATCATCACCGCGCTTCTCCACGATACGGTTGAAGATACCCTCGCCACCATCGAGGACGTCGAAAAGAAGTTCGGGCCGCAAGTCGCCCGGCTAGTGGATGGCGTCACCAAGCTCTCCAAGCTGGAACAGATGCCGGAAAACGAGCGCGCGGCAGAAAACCTGCGCAAGTTCTTCCTGGCGATGAGCGAGGACATCCGCGTGTTGCTGGTCAAGCTGGGCGACCGGCTGCACAACATGCGCACGCTGCACTTCATCAAGAGCCCGGAGAAGCGCCGCCGCATCGCCCGCGAAACCATGGATATCTACGCTCCGCTGGCAGAGCGCGTGGGCATGTACGAATACATGCGCGAGATGCAGTTGCTGGCGTTCGAGCAGCTGGAACCGGAAGGCTACGCCACCATCACCGGGCGGCTGGAACAGATCCGCAGCCAGGAAGGGTCGCAGGTCGATGCCATTGCGCTCAAGATCAAGCAGGCGCTGGCAGAAGCGAAACTGAACGTTGAAGTCTCTGGCCGGGAAAAGCACCCGTACTCGATCTGGCGCAAGATGGCGGAACGGCACATGCCGTTCGAACAGATCAGCGACATCTTCGCGTTCCGTGTCCTGGTCGACAACGTGGAGGATTGCTATCGCGTCCTGGGCGTATTGCACCAGAGCTGGCAGTTCGTGCCGGGCCGCTTCAAAGACTACATCTCAACCCCCAAGATCAACGGCTATCGCAGCCTGCACACCACGTTGATCTATGAAGGCTCGATGCGCGTAGAGGTGCAGATCCGCACCCGCGAGATGCATCAGCTGAACGAATACGGCCTGGCCGCGCACTGGGCCTACAAGCAGGGCGACAAGCCTGATGGCCAGGTTGGCTGGCTGCGCGACCTGATTGAAATCGTGGATGCCAGCCACGACGCGGAAGAGCTGCTCGAACATACGCGGCTGGCGATCTATCAGGACCGCATCTTCGCCTTCACCCCCAAGGGGGCGCTGTTCCAGCTGCCCAAAGGGGCCACGCCGGTCGATTTCGCCTTCGCCGTACATACCGATCTGGGCGCGCATACGGTGGGCGCGAAGATCAACGGGCGGCATATGCCGCTGCGCACGCAGCTCAATAACGGCGATGTCGTCGACATCATCAAGGGCGCCCATGCCGAACCGCAGCTGTCGTGGCTCGGCTTCGTCGTGACCGGCAAGGCGCGCGCCTCCATCCGCCGCGCCGTGCGCGCGAAGGAGTTTGCGGAGGTGGCCGAGATCGGCCGCCAGTTGTTCGAGCAGATCGCCGCACGTCTCCCGGCCAAGATCGGCAAGAAAGCCATCACCGCGGCCGTCGAGCGCCTTGAACTGGAGGACGAGGAGGAACTGATGCATGCCATCGGTTCTGCCAAGCTGGACGACCGCGAGGTGATGGAAGCGCTGGTGCCGGGGAGCACAGTGGACCTTCCGCTCGAGCCCCGCGAAGGTCAGGGTCAGGTTATCTCCATCAAGGGTCTGACGCCGGGAATGGGGTTTGCGCTCGCGGAATGCTGCCACCCCGTGCCCGGAGACCGGATCGTGGGCCTGCGTGTCAGGGGTGAGGGCGTGATCGTCCATTCGATCGACTGCCTGGAACTGGCCAACGGTGTCGATGCGGACTGGGTGGACCTGTCATGGGGCGAGCGATCGCAGGGAGCCGTCGGGCGTCTGCGCGTGGTGCTCTATCACCGGCTGGGCACGCTGGCGGAGATGGCGGGCATCTTCGCCAAGAACCACGCCAACGTGGTCACGCTGAAGCAGACGCAGTTGGACGACCCGTTCCACACTTATGACGTGCAACTGGAAGTGCAGGACCTCGCCCACCTCACCCGTATCGTCAGCGCACTGAGAGCGAGCGACGCAGTGGCGGAGGCTGAGCGCATTTAGGTGTTAGGTTTGCAGGGAGGGCGTGATCGTCAGCGCCACAATTCCGCTCTGCGCTCGTCGCTTGATAGTGCGGATTGCTCGGTCGAACTCTGGCGACAAAGCCCGATGTAGCGCTTGACGACGCGAGGCTGACTCTCCTCTGCCATGCGCACCCGGGAAGGTTCGAAACTGACCCGTGCGATCTCGACGCGGTCGCGGTTCTCACGGTTGTTGGCCTGTTCGCCCGAAAGCAGATTGTCGACCCCCAGGGACCAGTTGGCGCCATCCGAGTCCTGGAACAGATCGAACGGCCCTGCCCGATTTCCCAGATCGCCGAGGGGATACTTGTCGGCAAACAGACCTAGTGAGTCACGGTCAATCGTCATCGTCCGCGGGGTAGTCACGACTTTTGTCCGGCCACGCCTGTCAGGTTCCAGATAGCCCCGACCACCGCTCATGGAGAATTGTAGGTCTCCGGTCGCAGCGTCGTCTGACAAGATAGCGCAACGGAAATTTTGCAGGGGTAGGGTGACGCTCTCCGGCGTGGGCTCCGTTGGAGGAGGCCGGGTTCGGTCCGTTCTCGGGTTTGCGGAAGGCGCTGGCGGCGGCGTGGCATCAAGCGTGTTTCTGAGAACGTCGGCCCGCCTGTCCCCCGGCCCCGACAGCATCGCGCTGATTTCAGCTTCTGTCAGTGGCGCCTGTGATCGAGCAGTTGCCTGGCAGAACCCCACAAATTTTGAGCGCATTCCACCCTCTTCAGGCGGACCGGGTTGCATAAGGTCTATTGTCGCTGTCTCGGGCCCGTCTCCCGCAGCTTTTGCGTCGGCGAGAACAAGTGTCCACGGTGCTCCGTCGCTGTAGAGCACCGAGGCACGGCCAGTGCTCTCGCGAAAGCGCCCGACCTCGACGATCGAGCCATCCAAGAGTCCCAGCGTGTCTTCGAGGATTGCGAGCGTCGGGCGGGTCAATCTTGGCGTCTGGCGAACGCCGCCCTCAGTGGCGGGCAGCTGGAACACCCTCCCACCAGTAACGGCCAGCGATAACGAGCCCACTTGCAGGTCCTCGCTGACGACCTGACAACGCAGGTCCAAGGCTTGTAGAGATTGGGGAGCGACCGGCGTTTGTGCGCGGGCAACACCAGGCAAAGCCATCGCCAGCGTCAGGACAAGGGCGGTCGCCCCTCTGTCCATGCGACAGAGGGCGCCCACATCAGACAGCCCCGCCAAAGCAAAGCACCTTCCAGACGTTTGGCTCATCAAGGGAAGATGGGCTCTTGCGGTTGCAAATGCGTAAATGACTGCGGTGCCGCGCCAGATCGGTTAGTTTTAGAAAGTCCGAGAAACCGATAGGTTGCCATTCATGGATTGCGAGCGATGCTCAGCGTTACCCTTCCCCATTCTCAGCATCCCTTCCAGTTCGCTTCAAAACGAGGCGAGGCTCCCTCGCGATGACTTTGAATTGCTCCCCCCCATGACGCGGGGCAGGCATCTGTTTCAACCGTTCTACTGCACTCTCAAAAGACTCTTTGGACTCTTGGCCTCTAAGCCATTTATCCAGTGCTGTAATATGCGCGCTCCTCATGCTCCAGTGATAGGCGATTGCTTCGTTTTTCCAGCGCGCGTTTTCTGGAGTATCAGGCTCGGTGTGCTGGGCTATCAACAAGCTCGCATTATGGTGGAATACTCCGCCAGAATACCGGTGCCCGGCTTCATCGAGGCCAATGGCTGCTAGGCATTCCGCAAGAGGACGCGTTTGCTCATATGTCTCCTCCAGGGACTGAATTGACGCGTTTCGGCCAAGCTTCGCCAGTTCTCGCAACGCTTGAGCCCGGTCCGATGAAAGGTGTCGAGCCAGTTCGCTTTCGTCGAACTCATGGGACTTGCCGCGCTTCCAAGCTATGAACTCGCATATCTGCTCGAAAAACCATACGACTACCAGCCCGAGGCCGCCGACGATGACGAACCACAGGGCGTTATTCGCAACGAACGCTTGGTCAATCATTGCCCACGCACCAGCTACTAGGCATTCCATGAATGCGAAGGTTGCTGTTCGGACTGCCCTGCGTCTGATCGCTTCAGCCATCCGTTCGACTTTCCCTTAACTGTTGCCGATTGTGGGATATTGGCCTCACTTGTCGCAAGGGGATGAGCCCCTTCGCGAGTTCACGAAACGCCTTGGCCCGGCTCCCTAAAGCAATTCCAACTCCACCTCGACCATATCGCCGAAGTCCAGCCCCTCTGCCACGCGCACGGGCTTCTTGATTGGCAGGAACCAGCCGCCTGACTTTTGGGGGAACAGCGATGTATTCCAGCGACTGTCGCCAACCCGTACCGCGACCTTGACCGAACCGAAACCGCGCCGCTTGCCGATCTCCAGCCGCCGCATCAGTTCGTGCGCGGCAATGGCGTCCGCGACTTCGCCGGTAAGCGGCATCCAGCCGATCGGATCATACCCTTCCTCGATCACGTAACCCTGCATCTCGCCAGTGAAGCGCAGGGTCTCTTCGTTCATGACCCGACGCGCCGGATAGGCACCTGAACGTTGCAGGCGTCCACGCCACCGGCAGGGGCGCGGTAGAATGCGTCGTTGCGATTGGCACGCACGTGGACGTAGCGTGCGAAACTCTCGCTATCGCTGGCGAGATATTCGAAGCGCGGCCGCTGCCCCTCCGCCAACTCATCCCCCATTCGCACCGACAGGATCGGAACGCGCAGGGCAGGATCGTCATAGACGCCCGCGTCTCCCTTGCCCCGCGGAAGGGTGGACAGATGCTCGATCCCTTCGATCACGCGACCCACCACCGCGATGTTGCGGTCCAACTGGCGCGGTGCGTGGCCGATCACGGCGTAGAGCTCAGCCCCGGTGCCCGTGTCAGGCGACAGATCGCGCGCCACTCCGACAGAGGCATAGCAATGGAGCGGCCAGGCCGATTGCCCGCCCTGATCGTCCAGCCCGACGGGCCAGCCCGCCACAAAGGCCGTGACCGTATAGGAGTCCAACCAGCGGTTGATGACCACTTCTTCCCGCTTGGGGGTCAAAATGAAGTCCCGACCATCTTCCGGCCCCGGCTGAACCGGCGTGACGTATTCGCTTTCCGGAACAGTGCGCAAACCGGCGGGGCGGGGCTTGGCCTTGGCCGTATCATCCTCCCCATCACCCCATTGCGCGACCCAGTTGTCGACCACGCGATAGACGCTCGTCCCATCCCACCAATGCGCGCGGGCCAGCGTGCGGATGTTCGATACCCAACCCTGGCTGATAGGCTGCGGCAGAAGCTGGATGACGACGCGCCGTTCCTTGCCGCTGGCATCGGGCGCGAGGGTCATCACCATAAGGTCGGCAGCGTCGATCGCGCGCCATTCTTCAGCGGTGGCAGAAGCGACCACGGAGTCCGGCGTAGGCGGTGCCGCGTCCTGCGCAAACAGCGGGGCGGAAATGGCAAGCAGGGTGAGCGCGAGAACGGTCTTCATGGGCGGCAGAGTGCCGCTATTCCGCCTCATCCTCAAGCCAGTGCATCGTCTCGTCCGACAAGCCGAAGTGGTGGCCGACCTCGTGCACCAGCACGTGCGACACCAGGTCCTCCAACGTCACGTCACCGCGGCCGACCCATTCGTCCAGTATAGGCTGGCGGAACAGGCGGATGCGGTCGGGCATGGTGCCCGAATGGCTCACACTCTTTTCGTGCAGGGGCAGGCCTTCGTAGACACCCGACAGCTCGAACGCGTCTTCGATGCCCAGATCGGCCAGCAGTTCGGCATCCGCGAACTCTTCCACCTGCAGCACGACGTCGCCCAGATGGATTGCGAATTCGGCGGGCAGGCTGGTGAGGGCGGCGCGAGCCATCGCCTCGATTTCGTCAGCAGATGGGGCGAGGCCGAAGGTGCGTTCCACAATTTGTCCGTACGCTGCCCCGACGGGTGCTTGCAAGGCCGCCCGCCCCCCGCTAGGTGCGCCCCCTTGCCAACAGGCATGCGGAGCGGTGGCCGAGTGGTCGAAGGCGCACGCCTGGAAAGTGTGTATACGGCAAAACCGTATCGTGGGTTCGAATCCCACCCGCTCCGCCAAGATACCATGCGCCACGGTGCGCGGTAGTCCACAAACCCTTGCATTTCTGCGGTTTCCGGGTCAGCCTGACCTTTGTCGTGTTCCGCACTTGTTCACAAGCGTTCACCGCGAGGCATGGCATTGGGCATGGCATTGGGTCGTGCGAGGCATGGTATCGGGGCGATGGCACTCAACGACGCGAAGATCAAAGCGGCCAAGGCGAAGCCGCGGGCTTACAAGCTCGGTGATTCAGGGCAGCTATATCTGCTGGTCAGCAGCAGCGGCCAAAAGCTCTGGCGCATGAACTACAGCGTTAAGGCCGCGCCCGGCGCGAAGCCAAAACAAAAGACGCTGTCGTTCGGCGCTTATCCGGCCGTCACGCTGGTCGAGGCTCGCAAGCGGCGCGACGAGGCAAAGGAATTGCTGCGGCAGGGTGTGGACCCGTCCGTCCAGCGCAAGGTGGACACGCTTGCCAACGTGGTCGCGCAGTCCAACACGTTCGAAGCACTCGCCCGGGCGTGGTGGTCTAAACAGCGGCCGCGCTGGTCGCCAATTCACGCCGCTGACGTCATCACCAGCTTGGAGCAGAATGTATTCCCAGAGATTGGCGACCTGCCGATCACTGCGATCAAAGCGCCGAAGCTCTTGGAGGTGTTGGGGAGGGTGGAAGAGCGGGGCGCCGTTGAGACAGCGCACCGGATACGCGCACGCTGCTCGTCCGTGTTCGTTTATGCCATCGCGTCCGGGTTGGCCGACGCCGACCCGGCCGCCAGCTTGGGCAAGGCGCTGGCACCTATCCCCAGATCAAAGCCCCAGCCTGCGCTGATTGAATTGAAGGCCGTGCAGCAAATGCTGATCGACGCGGAGGCAGAGCGTTGCCGCGCGCTGACCAAGCTGGCGCTCCGGTTTCTGGCGTTGACGGCCGTTCGGCCGGGCGAGTTGCGCTTCGCCGCATGGGAGGAATTCGAGGATCTGGACGGGGCCGAGCCCCTCTGGCGCATCCCTGCCGCGCGTATGAAAGGCGATGACGAACGCAAGGCTGAGGCTGGGGGCGATCACCTTGTCCCGCTATCCCGTCACGCCGTGGACGTGCTGCGCGTTGTGCGCCGCCTAAGCGGTGACCTGGCGCTGCTCTTTCCCGGCGAACGCCATCCCCACAAGCCGATTTCTGAGAACACTCTGCGCGCGCTGCTTATCCGCGCCGGCTACTATCAGCGGCACGTACCGCACGGCTTTCGCGCGGCCTTCAGCACAATCATGAATGAGAAGTTCGAGCGCGAATGGCGTGCGGCTGGAAACAGCGGGGCGTCGCCCGATCGGCAGATCATCGACCTGATGTTGGCGCACGTGCCTAAGGACAAGATCGAGAGCGCATACAATCGCGCGTCTTTCATGCCTCGGCGCAGAGAGATTGCTCAGGCGTGGGCTGATCTGCTGGTCGGCGACTTCTGGCCGCCCGAAATCCACCTCGGCCAGCCGATTCGCTATGCGGCGAACGGACCGGGGCGCAGCTAAGCCTCGCGTGATCCCCGAGCGTTCAGATCATCCACCAAATTAGAAGAAGCATGCCCGCGGCGAACGTCAGAACGCTGAAGTAGGCTGGTTCGCCCAGGTCAGGTGCGCTCATGGCGTGCCAGCGTGAAGAGCGTTGGTCCTTGATGCAGCGTCGGACAGGGTCGCGTATGCGAGACCATCGACGACATACGTTCCGGTCAGAAACTGTAAGAGCCCCCATGACTCGTCATCGGAAGACGGAAGCAGCTTGCCTCCTTCGTTTTCCCATGCATCTACTGCTTTATGAAGTTGGCGCGACATGGTGTGCTCCTTCGTAAGCGGGAGCCCCTTGTCTCTCAGTCGGTGCCGCTTACGCGGAGATTGCCACCGATGCTTTGTAGATGGTCACGATACGACAAAATACAACCACGAGGCAGGCGGCCATCAAGCGTCGAACGAATTCTCTCTCACCCGAAATTGGGGATCTCGGCGTGTTGATCCGCCGGCAAAGCTACGCCGCCCTCCGTTGCGTCTCACGCCATGCGAGAACCTCGGACTCGCTCCATCGGCTGGAATATCCTCCCGGCTTGTAAGGCTGCGGGAATAGGCCAGCGCGCATCAGGCGATAAATCATCGTCTTTCCGATTCCAGCAAGCTCGATGACCTGAGTAAGTCGAAGGAGCCGGTCAGCTGGCGCTTCATGATTCATCGCTGCCTCCTGAGGCTTGGGTGGCCGCGGCGTCGCGAATTGCGTACCAGTCGTACCCGGAGCCGTCTTCGTACTTTGGAACGTCGAAAAGATCGCCAAGCGCGGCGGAGGCGGCATTCCTTGCCGTGTCGTCGCGACAGCATGAGCAACCGCTGGCGCACCATAGCTTTGCCACCAATGTGCGGACTTCAAGCAGCCGATCTATCTCGGCAGTCAGCTTCGCTTCTCGCTCGGATGATTGTTGGCCGCAAACCTCTATAGCGAGACGGGCGGACTCCCTGCACCAATCTACCTGCATTTTGAGGTAAGCATCACCACCCGCCACAAGAGATAGCGTGGCATCCCAACCCACCTCGTCGTCGGCCTGCTCCCACAGCACTTTCGCGACACGATCTACCAGATCGACCGGCTCAACCTGTGCGGATGATTGCTCACTCATTCGGCGATTCCTTCGGCTGGTGTTGGGTAGTCGCCCGGTCGTTCGAGGCGCTTGCGGCAAGGTGCGATCCAGCGGAGGCGGGTGCCCGGCACGCCGTCGATCCAGATTAGCCAGGCATAAGCAGTCGCGGTGGAGCCCTCGGGCGCGAGGCGGCCCTTGTGCATCACAACCCGTTCGGTGAATTGCAGCACGAACGACGGCGGGTTCTTTGAAAACAAGCGCTCGAACCGCCCCTGTCCTTCCAGAAAGGCCGCGCGGACGATCATTGCGAAGCCGTGGCGGCTGGTCGCTGCGGCCCGCTCGATGAACTGCTCGGCGAGCCGGAAAGGCGGGTTTGTGATCGTCCAATCGACCAGCGGCAGATCATTAGGGAACAGGTAGTCTACGACCGGAAAGCCGACCCCATAGTCATGCACGTCGCTGGCCTCGACGCTGGTGAAATACTCCCGCAACGGCGCGACCATGTGACCGCGATTGGCGGCCGGCTCGCGGCACGTGTCGCTTCGATCCCAATTGATCAGGCATTCGCCTTGCAGCCAATCGCACAGTGCGCGGGTCGCCCAAGGCGGTGTCGGGAAGTCCTCCAGACTGTCGTGCGGCTCGCTGCGCTGCTGCATGACGGCGGAAGAGCGGTTCTGGCTCACAGCCCCAACCCCACTCGACCCGTGATCCTGCGATCGAAAACGTTGCTCGTATATTCATTTCTCCTTAAATACATTTTGCTAATAGTAAATAATGTAAGGAGGTCATTATGATACGAATTAAATGCGAAAATTGCGGGAAAATTGGCGCTGAAACTATTGACCATTTGCAGGATGCGGGATGGGTGCAGGGATACACTTGCGATGGCTGCGGCACCTCTATTTTCGTGGACCGAGAAGAGGCTGTTCAGGCTGCCAACGCAGCAAGGTCCGGCGCTTCGCCTATCCTGATTGGCAGTCTTAAGGCGCGCTAGGTCTCTTCTGCTGCGCAACAGCATGGCTGCCGATGACCAGCTGCGGCTCATGCGGCGGCCCTCCCCGCTGTATGGGCAAACAGATCGCCCTGTTCATCGATCAGGCATTGGCCGAATTGCGAGGCCAGAGCGGCGGCGAAGCCGGGATAGGTTTCACTGCGCGCAGCTGCACGAGTGGCCGCGTGCTTGCCCCAGCCCGTATGGCGGTGAACAGCGCTCCACGCCTTATGCTCAGGTGTGCCTGGCCTCGGCGGCGCAAGCCTGTTCGTCGGCCGGAGGTCTGGCAGGTTGACGAGTTCAAGGCCGGTAGCCTTGAAGAACGGGTCACCGAACCACCACGGCTGGACGAACTGAACCCTTCCCCGGCGGGTCAGGCGTATCGCGTGGCCGTGCATTACGGGGTTTTCGATCGCCTTGCGTCGGATATGCGGCGTATCGCGCAGATCGCGGTAGAACTGTGCCGCCGCGTCCAACTCGGCCCAGCGCTGCGCGTCCGGCCCGTTCACCTTCTTGCCGCCGATATACAGCCACTTAGCGCCTGAATTGCACAGGACCGTGCATGGCGGGTGCATCACGGCCAGCAAATCCCAGCCGTCGGCAAGGTGATCGCGGACGTCGCCGCGAATGTGGCGATTGCTACCGTCGTCGGCTGGCTCGATATCGCACGACCATGCATCATGCCCGAGGGCGAGAAACGCCCTCCGAACTACGCCAGAACGCTCGCAGCCTACTAGGACGCGGCCCATTATGCCGCCCTCCCCGTCGAATGGTCGTGCCAATTCTCTTCGCGCCAGCATTCGCGGCAGAACGCGGGCTTGCAGTTGACCAAGCTGCCGTCAGGCTGCGGGAAGCGATGCGTGCGGGTGAGGACGTAATCCGCGACCGTCGAATTGTAGCGCTCTGCCCAGAGGGCGCGCACCGGTGAGACGTAGCAGCCGTCAGCCATCGATTGCGGCCCCTGCGCCTGCGGTGACGGAGGCGGCCTGACCAATATTGCCGTGGTTCACACCGAAACTGACCGCGACGATCCACGGGTTATCTTCCCATGTCTCGCCGGGCTTGGTGTGGAGGCTGTTCCAGAGCGCTCCGAAAGCCGATACCGGCGTAGTGCGCGCCCCGTGCTCGGGGTGTCCGCGTTCGGCTGACCAGTACGTCGCGTCCAATCCTCGGTGCGGACCTTCGCAGGGATATTCCGCGATCCCTTCCGCCCGCGCGTCCGCCTCGCTGATCTCCTGCAACCGCTGCACCCGAACGTCTGTGACGTTCAGCCATAGGCGGGAGAACTCGCGCGGGAGGTGTATCGATGGCCAGTATTTCGCGCCAGGCACCTTGCCGTCTGCGCTGTAGATGACCCCACTCCGCCCCACCATTCGGGCGGCGGCAATGTCCCAAACGCCTTGCCCGGTGTGTGACCATGCCTCTCGGACGTAGAGGCGGTCGCCGGGGGCGTAGGGAAGGCTCGCAGATCGCCAATATTCAACCGCGTGGGGTCGCAGCGAGAATGGGGTGGCTCTCTCGTATTCGTCGCAGCCTATCCCGCGCGAAAGTATCGCCCAAATGTGGGGGTGATCTTCCGGATAGGGTTGTTCCGCCGTCGCATCGGAAGGGATCCGGTCGTTTTCAATCTTCAACAGCCGCCGCGTCTGCGTCTTCCGTCCAGCGAGCAGAGCCTGCACCATTGGCGCGCTGAAGATGATGCCCTTGTCAGCCATCGGCGGAACCCTTTTTGAAATCGACGGACCGCGACTGCTCTTCGTCAAAGTAGTCGTAGTGGTCATCGTTGGACTGACAGAACCCGTCGCATTCGTTTTCGCCACAGTGCTCGCAGATACGCAGGCACTCGGGTTCGCCGCACCATTCGCAGCCGCAGCCTCCGAACTCATCGGATCCGCAACAGAGGAAGCCACAGGCGTTACACATCAGCCGCCAGCCTTCCTTCGACAGCGGCGACCTCGGCCGCGAAGTTTGCTCTATCTTCGGCGGTAAGGTGTTGCGCCATTTCGAGTATGAAGCGATCTTCGCTCCAGCCGCCGATCATCCCACCGGCTGGGTGGAGCAAACCGAAGGCCAGATATTCAGTGGATTTGATCTCGATGGAGAAGCCCGGGACGCAATCCAGCGGCTCGCGGCCATTATTGAGCTTGAGCGACCAGTGTCCGACCTGAGCATCAGAAATGCCCGCAGGCAGCGGCTTGGCGTCCAAAGCGGTGGCCATCGCGGTGACGGCAATCGCCCATGCAGTTGAAGGGATATCAGCCATCGACGCCGCTCCAATATCGTCGTCGTCCAAGAGGGTGCGCTGCCCCGCCTCTGAGGGCAGCGCGGTTGACGGAGCCGATGCCCGGGGGGAATTGGCATCAGAGGCGGCTGGGGGGTGGCGTTCGAGGTGCCGCCGTGCGGCTGGCATGGTCAGAAAGGCCGAGCCCGACCCGCTGGCCCGGAAATCCCAATCAAACCAGCGATAGAGGTACTCGACCGCTTCGTCGGATTGGATGCGCGGCGCTGTAAGGCTGGGGGTTCCGTTCTCGCGCCTGATCGCGCCAGACACGCCCAGCAGTCCGTGCAATTCATGCGCCCGTGCATAGGGCCAGATTTCGGTGCCGAGGTCAGGCCGCAGATAGACGAACTGGCTCTTGCGGTTCTCCGGCAGCGGGTGCCGCACCGTGTAGGGCGCGAAGTACCGCCCCAGCCCGGCGCGGTCATAAGGCGTCGTGAACGGCACCTCATTGCGAACAAGCCACTCTTCGAACGGCACTTCCACGCTCGCCCGCAGGTCCGCCGTATAGGCCGCGTCATGCTCCAGGCACCAATCCAGCCCGATGCGCTGGAGGTACTTGTAGAGCGACCAGAGCCGCTCGACCGGGTTGCGGACAATCCCGACCTTGCGCCAGCGATCATAGCCGTGAGGCACGCCGTCGGCCTCCATGTGGCGATAAATCAGCATCGCCTCGGGATAGGTGTCCAGCACGGCGTTCTTCAGCGCCCGGGAGCCGGTGCGCGGCGTCAGGATGACAACCGTTTTCAGTTCAGGAATGAGCAGCATCAGAGGGGCACCGCCATGAGGATGAACATGACCAGCAGCACTGCGGCTGGAACGAAGACCGCCTCGGCGATCAGGCGCGAAAGGCCCAACTCGGCATGGGCGCGGCGAAGGAGTGCGATCACTGCGCTATCTCCCAGAGCTTGATATCGAAGGGGTGGCCGCTGAGCGTCCAGTTGCAGCCGCTCCGGCCGTCTGCTGCCCAGCTTTCAGGTGGGCGCCGCCCGTTGCGCAGCACGACCCGAACACGGCGGCCGAACGTGTCGCCAGGCTGGCGGCCGAGGTTCTCGCGCACCTCACGCGACTTTCCGCCCCAACGGACTGCGGCCCATGAGGCCGCCGCCCCGCGCCCAGCTGCGCACCTTCTCGGGGTGGCCGAACGCGCGGTAGGGGAGGTGGTCGTTGATGAAGTGGACGAGCGCTGGCACCTCCGCGCTAAGGTTGCAGCCAGCCGCTCGGTCGAAGGTGTCGAAGAGACTGCCCGCGAGCATGGCACCAGCCAAACCGCCGGGAGGCGTCCCCTTCAGGTAGTAATCACGGAACGGTGCGCGGAGGTCTTCGGGGATACCCGCAAGCCCCCGCTCGAAGTCCTCTGTCTGAATGGTGCGATGCACGGTGTTCTCCATCGTCCGCACTGGTGCGGGGTGGAGCCATAAACACCATAACGGTGTTACCGTGTCAACACCGTTATGGTGCTATTCGTCCGGCCACACCTCGTCCGGCCAGAATTCGGGGGCGGCAGGGGCCTTTGGCTGGTGTGGCGTGGGTAACTCTGGCGGCTCACCGTCGAAGGCCGCGCGAATGATGGCCCCCCGGGGCGTGGCTTGCTGGAAGATTGCGCGCACCTCCACACCCTGTCGAATAAGCTGGCCGATGCGCCCGCATCGCTCGGCGGTCAGGTAGCCGATCTGGATGCCGCGCGCGCTGAACACCGCCACGGCTCGCGGGTCGGCTGGGTTCTTCGGCTCAGGAATCAATTCGACCGGCTCACCCGGTTCACACAGCGCTGTTTCGAAGCGCCAACCGGGGCCGCGCTTGTTCGGATAATCGGAGCCGACGACCGACAACGATAACGGCGCAAGCGTCACTGCGCTATCCGCAGGGGAACGCTTTGACCACCGAAAGTAGCACTATAAGGATCGCTTGTTCATGACGATTGGCCGGGTCATCCCGCAGACTCTTTATCACCACGTCGGTTACCTGACCGAAATCATGACCGGTCGGCAGACAAAACAAGTCCTTATTGTTGTGAACAGTGGCAGACCATTGGTACCCTTCGACAGCGCCTCGAACGTAGGCCATGCAAACGTTACGATTAGACTGACAAATACTATATAAGTCATTTGCGGTGAGGCCACGTGAAGATTGCGAGGCCGCCGAGCCGCTGACGCCCAAAAGAACTGCCGCGAATATCATCGAAATTGCCTTCATATCCCCCCCTATCCAGACTGCGATTATAGCCCCCTCGCAACCCAGATTGCCCGTCCCTCAATGCGCAAGTCGTCGGCATCGACCTCTTGGTCGTCCACGGTCGGATTGTCCGACTTCACCAGCACTCGACCTTCGCCGACCGTGCGCAGGCGCTTGATGCCCGCCGCGCCATAGAGATTGATCCAGTAGATGCCGTCCTGCCGTGCAAGGCGGTTGTCTGTGGTGTCGATCATGATCGCATCCCCCCAGTTCAGCGTGGGATACATACTGTCCCCGATGCCGCTGACGAGCTTCAGCCGGTTCGTCGGCGCCCGCGTGATCGCCTGCAGGAACGCCCGATCGAACGCGACGGGCTCCGCCTCGACCCAATCGTCGATCAGCGTGCCAGGCCCCATTGAAAGCGACAGGTCCAGCTTCTGCAGCGTGACGATATCGGCCGATCCCACGGCGGGCTCGTTGAACACCGCTGTATCGACCATGATCTGCAAATCGTTGTCAGCCATAGGAGTGATGATCGCGGCTGGCTCAACGCCTAGCGCTTGAGCCGCCCGGTCGATCCATTCTTGCGACAGCTTACGCTGCCCCTTTTCCAGCCGCTCCACCTGCTGCGGAGACGTGCCCATCCGCTCGGCCAGCTTGGGGCGTGCCCAGCCTAGCTCCTTGCGGAATCGCTCTATGTTGTTCGCGCTGCTCACCTCACATGGTTGCACCAATCTGGTGCCGCAACACCAGCCGCCAAAATGGTGTTGACTTATATCGAGACAGAACACCATAATGGTGTTAACAGGAGAACGACCCCATGCGGCTCAGCGATTGGCTGAAAGAGAACAACGTGAGCAACGCCGAATTCGGTCGCAGGATCGACCGCACGGCCGAGGCAATCCGCCGCTATGCGTCTGGCGACCGAATTCCTGACCGAGAGACAATGCCCCTGATCGCCGAGGCGACCGGCGGCGTCGTCACCGCAAACGACTTTTACGGCACGGCCCCGGCTGACGGCGAACCGCCGCAGTCGAAGGCCGCCTGACCGGCCCCGAAGGCCGCAAACCCGATTGGGATGCGCGTTCTCGGCTGGCTCCGGGAAGCGCTTCCCGATGCCTGAAGCGCACCGGGCTGGACGTGCGCGCAGAATGGAGGAACGAGCATGGCCAATGCCACTGACGACCGCCTGCGCTTGCTGATCGAGCGGGTGGAGCGACTGGAAGAAGAGAAGAAGGGCATCGCCGACGATATCCGGGACGTTTACGCCGAGGCCAAGGCCGTCGGTTATGACGCGAAGATCATGCGCCAGATCGTGCGCCTGCGGAAAATGACGCCCGATGACCGGGCCGAAATGGAAGCGACTCTCGACACCTATAAAGCCGCCCTCGGCCTTGGGTTCGAAAGCACCCCAATCGGCGCACATATTTCGAAGGCGGCCTGACCAATGCCGGGAGCCCTGCCGAGGTGGCCGTTCTGGTTCAGCAGGGCGACCAAAGCCACTCCCGAAGTAGCACCCCCGACCGTCTCGGACTGCGGGAGAGAACTGGCTCACTTCCGCGCGCTCAACGAACGTGAGCGGATCAAGGCCCGTGCGCGACTGATGCGCGAGGAAAGAGGCCTTCCGCCGCTGGACGTGCTGAAATGAGTATCGCCGTCATGACCAAGGTCTGGGCCATGGACCTGCCTGCCAAGGATAAGCTGATCCTTCTGGCGTTGGCCGACTGTGCCAACGACGAGGGCGAAGCGTGGCCATCCATCGCCACGCTGGCCCGCAAGTGCGGCAGCGACCCGCGCACCATCCAGCGCAATCTGCGCGGCCTTGAGGCGGCTGGCTTCATCCGCCGCGAAGAAGTGGTGGGGAAGGGCAATCGATACTTTTTCGGGGAACGTCGGACCCCCGGCAAATCGCCGCCCCGGCGATCTGCCCCCCCGGCAAAATCGACGAAAACCCCCGGCAAATCGCCACCCAAACCGTCAAGAACCGTCATTAGAGATTTAGCTGACGCTAAATCTAAGCGCGCGAGCAAATCGGCTTCCGAGTTCACAGTTCCCGATTGGATGCCAGCCGAAGCGTGGGCGGCGTTTCTCGATATGCGGGATCGCAAAGGCGCGTGGCCTTCGCCCGGCGCGGTCGACCTGATCGTCGACAAGCTCGATCGCTGGCGGGCGGCAGGCCACGACCCGGGCGACGTCTTGAACACCTCGACAATGAACAACTGGACCGGCGTTTTCGAACCCAAGGCTACACGCAATGACCGACCAACTGCCAGCGACGACGAATACCGTAGTCCCTACAGCCGCGCCGCAACTGAGCGCGAGGCTGAGCGCGCTGCTGCTCAGCGGGGATAGCCCGGTCATTGGCCCGAACAGTGCCGCCGCGCTGCGGGAGTTCCTTGAAACCCCAGAGCCGGAACTGCCGAGGGTCGAGCAGGTCGATACGTTGGTGACCCGTCTGGCTTTGGCGACCGCCCAGCCGAAGCTGAGCGTGGCGGAAGCGAAGGAGCGGTTTCGGCTGTATTGGATCGCGCTTCGCGACCTGCCGTTGCCCGACCTGCGGGCGGCGTTCGTCGTCCTCGTCCGCACCCAGAAGTTCCTGCCCACACCGGCCGAAGTCCGTACCGAGGCGATACGCCAAGGGTCGGTGCGGCTCCACGCCAAGAGCCGGGCGCGTCAGCTCATATGGCTGCACGAGCGCGAATGGACGCCGCCCGCTGAGCCTGTGCCGCAGGATGAACTGAAGGCGCTTCTGTCGAACGTGAAGACCGGCCTGCTGACGGCCGAGGGGGAAGATAACGAATGACTGGCTGGTGTATTCTGCGAACCGCTCCCAGCCGCACCATACCGCTCTGCACCGCGCTGAGTGAGGCGGGCTTCGAGGCCTGGACGCCGACCGAGGTGACGACTGTGCGCAACGCGCGCACCCGCAAGCGTGAGGAGCGGCGCCTGCCGATCACGCCGTCGTTCGTGTTCTCACCGTTTGAGCGGCTGGCGGACCTGCGGCGGCTCGTCCAGTCGCCGCAGCAGACCTATCAGGTATGGGATAGCGAGCAGGGGCGCATGGTCATGCGGGGCATCCCGTATTTCGCCCTGTTCAGGTCTGGCGGGAAGTTTCCCATGGTATCAGACCGCGCCCTGGCACCGCTGCGGTCGATCGAGCGGACCTTGGCCCCGCGCATCTCTCCGACCACCTTCAGGCTCGGACAGCAGGTGCGGCTGGCCGATGGCGGGTTCGAGGGCCTGACCGGCACAGTGGAGGGCAGCAGGGGGCGATTCGTGCTGGTCGCTTTTTCGAATTTCCCCGTGTCCGTGCAAGTCGACCCGCGCTATCTACAACCATTCTGTCAGGCGCTGTGAAAGATTGTCTGATTGCTCGGAGCAAAAAAATGAGCCCGATAATCGGGCTCAACAGTCGACAGATAGCAGTTTGAATTATGCTGCTTTTTTGAGCTCAACAGGCAATTCGCTTGTTCCGAAAAGCGAAGTTGCTTTGAATTTCTCCAAGCCAACTTTCCTGATTGCAGCATCAAACGCAGCGACGAACATCGTCTCGTGTTTGTCAGCCAACCTGTCTCTCCTCGTTTGCATCGGCTTCGCCAATACGAAGGCTCATATGGAGCCATGAACCCTTAATTGCAACATCGTAGAACGCGTCGCTCGCGCTAATGCCTTCAGCAGAAGCTGCAAAAAACTCTCTGTCAGCAGGACTACGCAGATGAAATTTAACATGACGTGAAGGCAGTTCACCAACTGCGAGCGCGATCGTGCGCACGACCATGCGCGCCAAAACACGCGAATAGTCACCCATAGCATATTCGCCGAAGTCAAAGTTAGGCGACAGAAGCATGTGCCTGACTCGAAGCACCTTTCCCTGATACCCGGGTATGTACGAACTTGACGCGTGGGCCACAGCCTCGAATACGCCATCGTCTCGCTGCAGAGCGTAAACGCCTACGTCCCTTGCTGCAAAGGCAGCTTGTTCCCTAAGCACTGGAAGCGATGCCGCAGCAAATTGCTCAAAATCTTCATCGAATGAGTCACATTGCGATCGCCAATCTTCTTCGAATGCAGGCCATGTGTCCGTGCTATTTAAAAGACGAACTAGCGAGTGTGTAGGAATCGGTGTGGTCATACGGCGCAAGCACCTGCCAAATTATGATAAAACTAGCAATGGTTGGTCGCAATGATGGGCGTCTTGCCGCGCACTTGACGATGATTAGGAGCCTGAATACAGATGGGGAACAGCGCTGCTGTAGTAGCTGAACGGGTTTGAAAGTGTGGCTGCGGCCCTGCCCCCCGGGAAGCGAACAGCCCTGATAGCGCATCGCTCGACCGGATCGCTCCGGTCGAAGTTAGAGAGTTGCCCGAAATCAATAGTTGCTGCGGCGGTGTGGGAAGCAGGACGACGGCCCTAGAGACACACGCGGCTGGGACGGAGTTGAAAGCGATAGGTCGGATGACAGGCAAGCCGGGGAAGCGGTGAGCCAAAACCCGACTAGTTCCGTTCCCCCGCATGGCTGGCGTCGCGTCCAGCCCGCAGCAAGCCCAAAGGCGGGCTATTGAGTCACCCGTCCTACCCGCGCCGCCTTTCCTCTCCCGGGATGGCGCGGGTTTCATTCCGGAGCACATCGCATGAAGCTTCAGGTTCGCACCATTTTTGATGCGTCAAGCCCGAGTGGCGCGGTGCTGATGCTCTGCGACGAAGCGGGGAAGCCGTTGCCCCAGCAAGAGGCTTGCGAAGTCCGTTGCCAAGCTGCCGCCTTCAACACAGTGACGGTGACCTTCGTCATAGACGGCGAGGCAATCGCCATGGCGACCGATGCCCAGCCGTCCCCCGCAGCTGAAGCGTAAGGCAAGCGCCCCTAAGCCGGTCGCCGGATGGTCGCGCAAGTCTAGGCAAGAGCGAGGCTACGGCCGCGCGCACGAACTGATGCGCGCCCGAGTGCTTGAGGAAGAGCCGTTGTGTCGCCTCTGCCTCGCACATAACCCGCCGCGCTACACGCCCAGCCGGATTGCTGACCACGTCACACCAAAGGCTGAAGGTGGCAGCGACGAGCGCGGGAACTATCAGGGCCTGTGCGACCCCTGCAGCAAGGCGAAGACGGCGCGCGAGAGCGCGCGAGCGCGTTCACGAAACCGGCACCAAGCCTGAACAGGGGGAGGGCGGGTCAAAAGTCAGGGGCCGATTTACGGTAGGACCGTAACCCGGGGCCTTTTTTTGCGCGTGCGAATTAAATTTTCGGGTCGTATTAAATTTTCAGGAGGGTCCGGTGAAGCGAGGCCGAAAGCCAGAACCGCCCTCCACCAAGCTCGCTCGGGGCACCCTTCAGCCGGTTCGCGACGGCGCAAAAGCGGAAATCATCGTGCCGGGCGATCCCCCGGTTCAGCCGGATTATCTGACCGCCGAGGCAATCGACGTTTGGCAGGAAGAGCTGGGCCGCGTGATGGCGGCCGGCCTCGCTGAAATCGATAGCTCGCTGTTCGCCAGATATTGCTCGCTTGAAGCGCTGGTGCGCCAGGCATTCAATTCTGGCGGCGAGCCGCCTCCCGCCGCCTACCTCACGGTATTGCGGCAGTATGCCGAACTGCTCGGCATCGCTGGTCGGAAAAGCCGGGTCGGCAAGGTGACCAATGACCCGACGCAAAGCCGCAACCCCTTCTCGCGCAACGGGCACGCGGCCCGCCGCTAAAAGGGCTCCGCCGAAGCGCAAGGCGTTGCCGAAGTTCGCGCCGACGGAGCATGATCGCAACTACGCCGAGATTGCGCTGCAGTATGCCAAGACCGCGGCGGCCGATAAGGCACAAAAGCGGCACTGTAAGTGGGTTCGGCTGGCCGCTCAGCGCCATTTGGACGACCTGAAACGGTCAAAAACGGCCGCTTTCGAGTATGTGTTCGACCCTTGGCACGCGAACGACGTGTGCGACGTCATCGAAAAACTGCCCCATATCGAGGGCAACTGGTGCAAATGCCCGCACGCCGAGGATGGAATCCACGTCGATCGGTGCGGAAAAATCGACCTTGAGCCTGCTCAGATATTCATTCTGACCACGGTTTTCGGCTGGCGTCGGAAGAAAACCGGCCTCCGCCGCTTCACGATGGTTTATGAAGAGGTCGCACGTAAGAACGCTAAGTCGACCAAGACTGCTGGCGTCTCGCTCTACTGCCTCGCCTGCGAAAACGAGGTCGGCCCGCAAGTTCTCACGGTCGCCACGACGTTCGATCAAGCGAAGAAGGTTTTCCATCCCGCCAAGCGGATGGTCGAGAAGACGCCGGACCTTCAGGAAGCGTTCGCGCTGATCGCTTGGGCGAAGTCCATCGAGAGCAAGGACAACGGCGGCTATATGCAGCCGCTGCACGCCAAGTCGAAGAGCCAGGACGGTCATAACCCGCACCTCGTCACGCTCGACGAGTTCCACGCCCACAAGGATCGCGGTCTTTTCAACGTCATGAGGTCGGCTTTCGGTGCCCGAAAGCAACCGCTCATGTGGATCATCACTACGGCCGGTTCGGACATTAACGGCCCCTGCTACGAAGAGCGGACATTCGCGACGAAAGTGCTGGAAGGCACCATTGTTGCCGACCACTATTTCGTTATCATTTTCACGCTCGATCGCGCCGAAGACTACGGCGACGGACGCAAGGTAGGCGACGACCCTTTCGACGAGCGGTTTTGGTGCAAGGCAAACCCGCTACTTGGCTCTGCGGTCCAGCCGGACGAACTTCGCCAGTATGCGATCGAGGCGAAATCGAACCCGGCCGCCGAAGGTGAGTTCAAGACCAAGCGCCTGAATATCTGGATTGGCGCGCTTTCCGCCTGGCTGAACGTCACACAGTGGAACCTGTGCGCTGAGAACGACCTGACGCTGGACGATTTCGCTGGGCTGGACTGCTACATCGGCGCCGACCTTTCGAACGTGGATGACCTTTCGGCGCTGGTCTTGGCGGCGGTCGATCCCGACGGCCGACTGCTCGTAAAACCTTGGTTCTATGTCCCCGAGGCAAGGCTTGAGAGCCAAGACACGAACGTCAAGCAGATCACCGAACTCTATCAGCGCTGGGCCAAGGACGGGCACCTTATCCCGACCCCCGGCGACTTCATCGACCACAACGTGATTGAGGCGAAAATTCGCGAGATAAAGGCCAAACTGGCCGCGCGGAAAGCCACCTTTGACCAATGGAATAGCGGTCTCGCCATGGCGTCCCGGCTGAACGAGGACTTCGGCGAACCCGACAATCCGTTCGGCGTCCAGATGGCCAAGAACGCCAAGAATTACACAGATCCGGCGAGGGCGATTGAAGCCCGGGTAAAATCTGGCCCGGCCCGCCTCCGCCATGACGGAAACCCAGTGTTTGCATGGATGGTCGGCAATGCCGTCGTCGATCGCCGCACTGACGGAAGCCTTCTGCCCAAGAAGGAGACCGCAAACAGCCCGAACAAGATCGATGGAGTCGACGCCATGCTGAACGCCATCGCTCCGATGCTGTTGCCGGAAGAAGACGACAACACGGTCGACGATTTCATTGCCCAGATGAAGGCTGCGGCCTGATGGCGGGCTGGAGTTGGGTCGGCTCGGCGCTGAAGTGGTTCGGAACGGACGACGACGGCAAGCTGAGCGGTGCGCCCGAGGACGCGCCAACCCGTCGGGCTCTGCAGTCGAACTGGCTAGTCGACAGCGCAGGCCAGACGGTGAATCAGCGAACGACGCTGGGCCTCTCCACCGCATGGGCCTGTGTGAAATTGAAGTCCGACGTCGTCGGCGCGATGGGGATGGGCGTTTTCGAGAAGTCAGAGGACGGCGGACGTGTGCCGCGCACGGATCACTGGCTTTACGATCTCGTTCACGAAGAGCCGAACCGCGACCAAACGGCCGCCGAATTCTGGGCTGGCCAAGTCGCCGCGCTCGATCTGTGGGGAAATGCTTACGCCGAGAAGGAAACGCTGGGCCAACGCACGACCGCGCTGACGCCGCTCCCGCCTCACCTCGTCACGGTGAAGCGCAACCGCAACAATGAGCGCGTTTATCTCTTCGCCGATCGCGGAAAGACGGAAGAGCTTCCGGCCGACAAGGTTTTTCACCTCCGCAGCCTGACGCTCGGCGGCGACATGGGTCTGTCTGCGCTGGAATATGGCCGCCGCACCTTCGGCGGCGCGATCGCGGCGAACAAGGTCTCGGCCGACACGTTCCTGCGCGGCCTTCAGGCGGCAGGCTTCATGGAAGTGGGGCAAACCAAACTCACAGCCGACCAGCGTGCCGACCTGCAGACCATTTTCGATGCCTTTGTCGGCGAGGCGAAACGGGGGAGGATCATTCCCCTCGAAAAGGACTTCAAGTTTACGGCCCTGAAGATGAACCCGGCCGACGTCGAACTGTTGGCGTCGCGCAGCTGGGACGTCGAAGAGATTTGCCGCTGGTTCGGTATGCTCCCCATGCTGATCGGCCACGCTGCCAAGGGGCAGACCATGTGGGGCAGCGGCATCGAGCAGCTGCTGCTCGGCTGGCAGACCCTTCTGCTGAACCCGTTGCTGACCAACATTCAGCAGGCCGTAAAGAAGCAGCTACTGCCGCTCTCGGAACGGAAGAAGGTCTATCCCGAGATCAATCGCGAAGCCCTGATGGCTGCGGACAGTTCGGCTCGGGCCGCACTCTACTCTGCATTCGGCCAGAATGGCGTGATGACGCGCGGCGAAATGCGGAACCGCGAGAACCTGCCATCGCTGCCCGGCGACGACTTCCTGACCGTGCAATCCAATCTCGTGCCGCTCGACCAACTCGGCAAGGCGCCCCCGGCCGAACAAGGCGCCAGGTCGGCACTGATGAACCTGCTCGGCAGCGATATCGACGCCCTCATTGAAGCCCGGGTGAAAGCGCTGATCGGGCACAATGGCGGCCCGCCACTGGAGAATTGAACGTGGCAAAAGGTATCGCATTTGACGAAGCTAACCTGATCCTTCGCGCGCCCACGCCGGAGGATGCGGCGGCTGGCACCGTCTATGATCTTCACGTCTGCCAATATCGTGATCTGGACGGGAATCCTCAGGTCATGAGCAAGTGGCAGTTCACCCCTGAGGAACTGGCGGACGTAATCGCCTCCGGCGGCGTGTTCTGGTTCAACTCGTGGGGTCACACCCACCCGCCCGTTTGGATCAGCGGGCATTACCCCTTCCGGCAGGCGCCGGCTTCTTCGGAGGATTGACCATGAAATCTGTGCGCCTCTTTGGCCGGAAGCATACCGGCGCACTCAAGGTCCGCGACTTCAGTTTCGACGTGAAGGCCGTCGGCGATGATGGAACTTTCAACGGCTACGGCTCCGTTTTCGGCGTGGTCGACAGCTATATGGAAGTCGTCGCCCCGGGCGCTTTCACCGAGAGCCTGGCCGAGTTGGAAGCCAAGGGACGCCCCGTGCCTGTCCTGTGGCAGCATCGTAGTAGCGAGCCGATCGGCGCATGGTCGAAGCTGAAGCAGGACGAGCATGGCCTGTGGGGCGAGGGTCAGATCCTGTTGGAAGCGGGCGCGATGGAAAAGCGCGCCCACGCCCACATGAAGGCCCGCACGGTGACCGGCCTTTCCATCGGTTATTGGGTCCGTGAGAGCAGCTTTGACGAGAAGACCGGAATCCGCACGCTGACCAAGCTGGACCTCGTCGAAATCAGCCTCGTCACGTTCCCGGCGAACGATGACGCCCGCGTCGAGGCCGTGAAATTCAAGCTCGCCCATGGCGAACTGCCCACAGATCGAGAGTTTGAGAAGTTCCTGCGGGAAGCGGGCTTCTCGAAGACGCGAGCCGCTGGCCTTGTCGGCCACGGTCTCGGTGAACTGCGTCGGAGGGAGTCCGAGCGCGAATTGGCAAGCCCCCCCAGCCTCAAGGCTCTTTCGGACACACTGGCCAACTTCAAGCTGGCTTGAACGGCCCCCGACTAAGGAAAATCCCATGAAGACCCCTGCTATCCTGTTCGCTGCGGCGGCTCACGCCGTCGCGTCTGAAGCCCGTGCAGTCCCCGAATTCGGCCGCAAGGACGGCGGCGCCGACCCGACCACTATCGAAACCCGGCTCACGGCCGCGCTCGAAGAGGTGAAGGGTTTCGCCACCGAGTTTAAGGCAAAGTCGGAAGCCGGCGAAAAGATCACCGAAGAGACCAAGGAAAAGGCCGACAAGGCCATGGTCGAACTGGAGGGTATCCGCGGCGAGGTCACCGAGCTTTCGCAGAAGCTCGCTCAGGTGAAGCGCGGCGGAGGTGGTGAAGACGCGCCCGCTCTGAAGTCGCTCGGCCACGAAATCGCCAACCACGAAGATGTGAAGGCTTACGTCGAGGGCGGGTGCAAGGGCACGGTCGGTTTCTCGGTGAAGGCGATCACCTCGGCGACGACTTCGGCCGGCGACCTTATCCGACCCGATCGGCAGAGCGATATTGTTGGTCTGCCTCGTCAGACCCCGCGCGTTCGCGACCTGCTGACGCCGGGCCGAACCGAAGGCAACGCGATCGAATACGCCTATCAGACCACCCGCACGAATAATGCGGCAGTCGTGGCGGAAACTGCCGAGAAGCCGGAATCCAACTACGTCTGGGACGTGGCGACTGCCCCGGTTCGCACCATCGCTCACTGGGTTCCCATTTCCCGGCAGGCGATGGACGATATCCCCCAGCTGGAATCGTTGGTCGACGGCGAACTTCGCTATGGTCTGGACGATGCCGAAGACGCCGAACTGCTGCTCGGCGATGGCACCGGCCAGCATCTGAACGGCCTTTACACTCAGGCGACCGCGTATTCGGCTCCAATCACGATCACCGGGGCAACCCGCATCGATCAGCTGCGCCTTGCTATCCTGCAGGTCGAACTTGCCGACTACTCGCCGGATGGCATTGTTCTGCATCCGAGCGCGTGGGCTGGCATCGAATTGACCAAGGATTCGGCGGGCGGATACCTGTTTGCCAATCCGCAGGCACTTGCGGGGCCGGTTCTGTGGGGCCGCCGTGTCGTGTCGACCAAGCGCATCGGGGCGGGCAACTTCCTCACCGGCGCGTTCAAGCTCGCCGCGCAAATCTTCGACCGCATGGATACGGAAGTTCGTATCTCCGATCAGGACCGCGACAACTTCATCAAGAACATGCTGACCGTCCGCGCTGAAAAGCGGCTGGCCCTCGTGGTTCGCCGTCCCGGTGCGCTCGTGAAGGGCGCGCTTCTCTAAGCCTGCAAATTGAGATCGGGGCGCTCGTTCGCGGGCGCCCCGGCTTCTTCAATCGGCCGGAGCCTCGACCGATCGAAGAGGGACTCGAAACGGAGAACGGACATGAAGAACGCATTCGTGCTTTCGCACCATCACGGCGACAACGGCACCGTAACCGAGGGGATGATCCTGAAGGACATCACCGAAACGCGGTTCGCCGCGCTGGAAAAGCAGGGCCTCGTTCGTGAGGCGACCGAAGCCGAGGTCAAAGAAGGCAGCAAGATCCCGTTTGAGGAAAGCGGCCAGGTGATCGCTGGCGAAGCCGAAGAATCGGAAGCGGAAGAACCCGCCGAGAAGCAGGCCCGCGAACCGGAAAACAAGGCCGCCCCGAAGGCGGGTAACAAGAAAGCGGCCGAACCCGCTTCGAAGGACGCCTAGCCGTGGGCGGGTCGATCGCTCGTTCGCGCGGCGCGGCCGCGTATCGCCGCGCGGCTCACGCTGGCGGTGTTCGCAACACGGTCGCGCCCGCCATCACGGGCACGGCTCAAGTGGGCGCCACCCTGACGGTATCGAATGGGACGTGGTCGGGTTCTCCGACCACGTTTGCGCGCCAGTGGAAGCGCGGCGCCCTCAACATCGGCAATGGAGGCACGACTTACGTGCCGGTTCCCGCTGATGTGGGCTTTCCGATCACCTGCGAGGTGACCGCCAGCACCGCCAACGGCGGCAACGCCAAGAAACTCAGCAACGCGACCGCGAACGTGATCGCAGCCTGAAAGGCAGCACCCCATGGCATCGAATCCTATCGACTATCGGTATGGCGACGCGTCGAGCGCGCCCGCCGATATGGTTGTCCCGGTCACGAAGGCCGACGCGGCGCTACCGAACGGCCCCTGTCGTTGCCTGCTCGTCGGCGAGGCTGGCACGGCGAATATCAGGGATGCCTCCGGCACCGTCCGCGAAGACGTTCCGCTGCAGCAGGGCTATAACCCGATCGTGTGCCTAGAAGTGCGCACGGGCGGCTCCGCCAGCGATATCTGGGCGCTTTACTAAATGCCGATTCCTTCCGGCGCGACTGTCTGGCCGCAGCCATTCGATCCGAGCGACCGGGTAGATTACGCGCTCGGCTTCGGTCCTCTGTTTACCGGGCATGAGGTGATTGACGTCGCTCAGGTGACGCTAATGCCGGAAGCCATCGCTCTCGGCCTGACCATCCTTGAGGATGAAGATCACGGCCCGTCGATCGCGGACGACACGAATATCGAACTCTATTTCGAGATTGAGGAAGAGTTTCGCGACAACGTGCTGTTTCTTGGCGGCGTAGACCTTCCTGTAGAAATCACGGTCACCACGACGGCGACGCCGCCCCGGCGCTTTCAGCGAACGGTCGTTTTAAAGGTCGCCCAGCTATGAACGTCAATCGCGGCAAGCGCGTGCAGCTTTCGCTCGACGGCTATACCGGCGCTGCGGGCTTTTCCGAGGGCGATGGCACGGCCTCTGTGTCGTTCCCGGCCAGCGCGACTTTGCGCCTGCCTGTCGGCACCGTGATCGAGGCCGACAGCCGCCGTTGGATAGTCGAGAAGGTCGCCCCAAGCGATTTCCTGCGCGGGTTCAAAGTAGTCGACCTTCGGCTCGCACCGGAAGCCTGAATGTGGCTCGTCTCGTCAACATTACAGCAAAGCCGCGCTGGGTTGCGGTTGGAGGCGCCGTGCTAGGACTTGGACTCAGCTTCACAGACCGGCGCCCGCTTGGCACCGAGCCGACGATCAATCTTTCAGCGCTGACCGGCACCTTCACGCTGTCCGAAGACGCTGCTGCGGGAGCCGTCGCGGGCATGATTTCGGGCAAGAAGTCCGGCTCGACACTGTCCCTCGTCGATAATGCAGGCGGCAGGGTCGCGCTGGACGGCACGACGATCAAGCGCGGCGCGACCGCACTCGATTACGAGACTGCAACCAGCCATAGCTTCACCGTTCGCGAGACGCTCGCCGGTGCGACCAACAGCCCACGCGATACCGTGCTGACGCTCACGGTCACCGACGAGGTCGAAGAGGAAGAAGAGGTCGCCGTACCTCTTTCCAATCCGGTCACCAACGGCGACAGCATCTGGGAGAACGCTGCCAGCCCGCCGAACCAATGGAGCTTAGCCAACTCCGGTTATTCGCTGCTCAACCTTTCATCGGGCGGGAAGGGGCTGGCGTATCTCACGACGAAGCTGCCCGACGTTATAGCGCACGAGCCTTCGCATTACGGCACCGAAATGGGCGCGAACGACCTGGCTCATATGTCGGACGCGGAGTTCATAAGCACGCTTCAGAGCCACTACACCGATGCAAAGGCGGGCCTGCCGGGTCTGCTATGTGGGGCGGCTTGCGTTCTTCCCGCCAGCGGAACCCGCTTGCCGACACATACGGCGCTGAACGGTCGCAGGGCTGTTGTGAACGCTGCTTATCGCGCTGGCGTGGGCGACTGGCTCGATTTCATTATCCCGGTCGGCGATCACCCCTATTTCGACGACGAGGCGGCTGATCTGCCCGAAAAGTCGAACGACGGGCTACATTGGACTGGTAGCGGCGGGCAAGCCTATCCGATCATGCTGGAGGTTTTCGCGGCGGTATTCGACCCGATCCGCGACGAGCGCACCGGCAACACGCCTTACACTTTCAACTTCGGCACGCAGACGAACGTAGAACCTTCGGAGGTCCGCGACTCCACGGTCATCGTCTCCGGCCTTGGTCTGGGGCAAAAGGCCACGGTTTCGAAGATCAGCGGCCTCGGCACTTTCCGCCGAGGTCACGGCGCTTTCGGCACGTCCGATTTTGAAGTGATGAACGGCGACGCGGTGACCGCTCGCGTTCCTGCTTCCCCCTACCTCGAAGGGACGGCCAGCCAGACGATCAGCATTGGCGGAGTCGAAGCGACCTTCACTGTCACGACGAAGGCCGCAGGCGACCCGATCGACGTCGACGCGATCAATGAAATCCACGCACTCGACGTCACCACGCCTGACCCGCACACCTTTACGGCGGAGTTCCCTGCGGGTCGGCCCGCGATGTTCATGTGGAAGAACACGACGCCCACAGGCGTGACGGTGAATGGCAACACCATGACCGCTGTCGCAGTGGTCGGGCAGTTCTACATTTTGGCCGCAGCGAAGGGCGTGACCCTGCCCGCTGGCGTGTATCCCGTTTCGGTCGGCGGCTCGCCGTATAACCACAAGACGGAATTCGCGACCGGAGCGCTGCTGAACGCCGACGATGCGGATTTCGGCACGGTGTCGAAGCTCGCCGATACCTACCTGACCGACTCTCCGCATAGCGGCGACGCGACGATCACGCTGGAAACTGGCGGAATGCGCTTGATGTTTGGTCGCGCGCAGCTGGGCATTGCGGACCTGTTCGATAACGAACTCGTCGTCTCGCTCTCCGACCCGATCAATGGCGGCGCTGGTTACTTCGTCGCCAAGTCTTACGCCAGCAACGCCCCAACAATTCAGCAGTCCGGCTTCGGCTACCAGATGATTCTGGCGGTCGGCCTCAATCCGTAGGGAGAACGACCGTGCGTTTCATCGCTTCCCTAATCGCGCTGGCCATGGCGGTCTGCTCGTCGCAGCCCGTCCTTGCTCAGCAGGACACGACCAAGTGCGCGACCATCACGGTCAGCAGGGCCTCTGCCACGCCAGCCGATATCGCTGCCCTGATCGCCGACGCCCAGTGCTTCAACAACGCGGCGAAATCGGCCGACAACAGCGAAGATCTGCGTTTGAAGAAGGCGCTGGAACTGGCGCAGCAGTTGAAGGCCGCGCCAGTTCCAACGCCAACGCCGGAGCCCGAGCCTACTCCCGATCCGGGCGAACATGGCGGCCACGAAATGCCCGACCCGCCAGCGTTCAAGCCGCTGACGGTCAACGATATCAGCCCGATTGCTGACGGCGTCGATATGGCGAAGTGGATCATGCCGGCCGACATTCCCGGCAGCATGGCGCCGGACAACGTGGGCGCGTTCCGCTTCGTCTGCAACACCGCCCGATACGGCTATGACGATGCGATCGTTTACCCCGGCGAGCCGGGCAAAGCTCACCTGCATATGTTCTTCGGCAACACGAAGGCCGACGCTTTCAGCACCTACGAGAGCCTACGGACCAGCGGCGAAGGCAGCTGCCAGGTCGGCGACCTAAACCGCTCGTCTTACTGGATTACCGCGCTACTGCAGGCGAAGGCAGGCGTGACTGGCTGGCCGACCCCATCGCCTGATCTAAACGACTACGAGGTCGTTCAGCCTGACAATATCGCGCTTTACTACAAGCGCCGAGTGGAGACGGACCCCGAATGTACGAGGGCTCCGCACAAAGGCTGTGTCGGCATCCCTGCTGGCCTGCGCGCGATCTTCGGCACCAACTACGCGCAATTCAGCAACCAATCGCCGCATGTTCGCTTCGACTGCAACACGGCGGCGGGATTCTGGGACAACCTCGTTGACGCGGTTGCGTTCTGCCGGGGTGAGCCCAAGCTGCACGCCCGTATCGTCGCGCCGGCCTGCTGGAATGGCCGCGATCTCGATAGCGAGGATCACCAGAGCCACCTCGCCTACGAAGTCCGCGACATCAACACGGGCCGCGTCTCCTGCCCGCCGACGCACCAGTACCTCATGCCGGAACTTACTCTGGGCATCACCTGGTCGTTGAGCGAGCTGGATCGGCCGGAGAAGCTGATTTTCTCCAGCGACCTGCAGATGGGGAAGAAGCCGGGCACCACGTTTCACGCGGATTACATGGAAGCCTGGAACGACCTCATCCGCTTCCGCTGGGAAAGCAATTGTCTGAATAAGCTGCTCAGCTGCACGGCTGGCAACCTCGGCGACGGCACCCTTGGCCGCCAGCCGATCCCGTTCACGTTTGAACAGCGCCCGATTCTGCTGCCGGTGCCGGAACGTCCTAAGCAATAATCGCGTGGGCGATCCTGCGACGGCGCAGACCCCATCCGATCGCGACAAGACCGGAGATCATCATTGCCCAAGTCGCCGGCTCAGGAACGGCGCCCGGCATAATCGCGGTGATGGAGAATTGCTGAGTGCTGGCGGTGCGCTCGCAACCCGACCCGGGGATTATGTGGCAGTGACCTTGGTAATAGGTAAGATTGATAGGCTCGAACAAGCCTTCGCCGAGCGAGCGAAACGAGACCTGGTGAATGCCGGCATTGGTGCTCGGCCCATGCGTGAAATTGTAGACGCCCTGATCGTTTGGCTCGGCGGTGATCAGAAAATTAAAGACGTGCGAGAAGGGTTCTTCCTCTTCGGGGCACCAACCCATCATCTCGCAAGGGACCACGCCTCTAATGACGCCGTCGGCAATTCCAGAAATTTGGAATATCGTGGCGGCGTGAGCAGGCTGGACGCAGAATAGACCGAGTACAACTCCGAACAGCTTCAACAACTTCATGTGACTACCCCCCGAGGTTTCGCACGACTGAAGCAGCGCAATGCGGCGTGCCGCAACCTTTCCGTCCAAAGGTGTCCCTCGCTGACACAGTTTCGGCCAAACACAGGATATCTGACGATGAAAGACTTGTTCATTCGCCCCGGATTTTCATCGAAGTTAACAATATCTCCGCGCAATGGCGGCGGTGCCGGGGAAGTAAGCCAATGGGCCTGACCCTGATCACTCCGCCGACGTCCGAACCCGTCTCGCTGGCAGAGGCCAAGGAATTCTGCCGCGTCACGGACGACCGGGAAGACACGACCATTCAGGCCCTTATTTCGGCGGCCGTCAGGCACCTCGAACGCGACCTGGCTATCTCGATTTCAGAGCAGCAATGGCAGCTGACGCTGGGTAGCTTCTATGACGTGATCGATCTTCCCAAGGGGCCGGTCACGTCCGTCGACCTCGTCCAGTATGTTGACGCGGCTGGCGACCTTCAGGACGCAGACCCCAGCATCTACACGGTCGACCTGACCGGCCAGCGTCATCGCATTATTCGCAATGCCAGCGCGGCATGGCCTAAGACGAATGAGACGCCTGCGGCGGTCATGATTACTTACACGGCAGGAATGGCCGACGTGGATGCCGGGCGAGATATGTGGCTCGCCATCCAGTTTCTGGTTCAGCACTTCTACGATCGCGGGGCCGACAGCCCTGAAGAGCCCCCGATCGTGAAGCGCCTGACGCGCGATTATCGGCGGTTCGTATGAAGCTTCATTCTGGCCGCCTGAACCGGCTTCTCAAGATCATGCGCCCAGTGCCCGATAACAGCATTGAGGGCGCAGGCGCTGGCACTTGGAGCGAAGTCGCTGAAGTCTGGGCCGAAGTGCAGGACGCTTTACCCAGCCGCGGCGAGCGGCTCGACAACGGGTTGAACCTCTCGCGTCGGCCTGCGCGGGTCCGCATCCGTTACCGAGACGACGTTACCCCCGATATGCGGTTCGTTATGGGCACCCGCGTTATGGAAATCATTTCCGGCCCAGCCGAGCTTGGCAATCGCGACGGGCTGGAATTCATGGTCGAAGACTTCCGCTCGGCTGGCAACGGGGCCTGATGCCCACGGTGAAAGGGCGCGAAGAGGTTCGCGCCTATATCCGCCAGATACCAGCCGAATTGGAAGCCAAGGTTCTTCGCGGAGCGGCCCGGGCGGGTGCGCGGGTGATCGCCGACGAGGCCAAGTCTCGATCTATTTCAAGCGAAGTGGCGGGCGCGGTGAAGATTTCGACGCGGCAGGACGTGCCCGGCCGCGTGGTAGCGAAGGTGCAGGTGAAAGGCCCGAACGCCTACTTGGCCCCTTGGCTGGAATACGGAACCGATCCGCACTTCATCACGGTCGATGCCAGCCAGCGGCAAGGCATCGGGACTCGCCGATTGAACCAAGCGGTGAGGGAGGCCGAGGGCGACGGGTCCATGGTCATCGGCGGGAAGTTTGTCGGCAACACCGTGTTCCACCCCGGCGCGCGTCCGTACCCGTTTCTGCGGCCAGCACTCGACGCCAAGCAAGCGGAGGCCATCGCTGCCGCCCAAGCTCACATTGACGGGACACTGGCCGCCAACGGCCTGAACGGCCCCGAATTGCCGGAGAGCGACGAATGAGCGGCGTTACGATCATCTCGACGCTGTTGGAGGAGAGCGAAGCGCTTCTTGCGGCCATCCCGATCGCCCGGATCAAGGCCGGCCGACTGCCCGACGATGCCCCCTTGCCGGCCCTGCTGATCCGGCGGGTGAGCATGACTGAAGAGCAGATGCTGAAGCGCGGCGCGGTCGTGCGCACGATCGAGAGAATTTCCATTGCCGTTCGGGCGGGTGCCTATCGCGACGTCGCTCCGATCCTGAAGCTCGTTCGCGCGGCTTGCGCGGGCAAGTTGGGCACCATCGGCGATTTCAACAATGTCGCCGTGCTGACTGCCGGGATGGGGCCGGACGTGATTGGCCCCGGCAATTCATTCGAAGGCACGCAAGATTTCCGCGTTTCGTTCGATTCCCCAGCCTGACCACAGGAGATTGCCATGAGTGCCAAGATCAAAGCCGTCGTCGTTCGCAACTTCAACGATGCTGGAACCGAGCGCAGCTTCGTCGCTGACACTGAGGTCGAACTGACCGAGGGCGAATTCACCAACTATTCGAAGGCGGGCCTCGTCGCGCCGCCGAAGGGCGCCAAGGGCGCCAAGGATGCGGCCGCTTCCGAAGGCTCCGCCGCCTAAATCGAGTTTCCGCCCGCACGGAAAACCCGCCGCGACCTGCGGCCCGCCGAATGGAGTAAATACCTATGACTACGATGACTTCTGCGGGCACGAAGCTCGCAATCTCCGCCGCCGCGCCCGCCACCCAGACCGGGTCGGGTTATGCGGCTCTGACCTATACTGAAGTTGGCCAGGTGGAATCGATCGGCGCGTTCGGCGCGAACACCGAAATGGTCGAATTCCAGCCCCTGCGCGGCGCGCGACAGTCCCACAAGGGCGGCACGAATTACGGTTCGCTTTCCCCTTCGATCGCTCACGACGACACGGATGCGGGCCAGACGCTTTTGCGCACGGCCTCTGATGACGCGACCGCGCTCTATTCGTTCGAGGTAACTTACCCGAGCGGGGCCAAGCGGTATTTTCAGGGTCGCGTCTTCGGCTACCCGGAAAATGTCGGCGCTGCGAACGCGATGCTCATGGCAAACCCGAGCATCGGCATCAGCACCGCGATCATCAAGGTCGCGCCCGGCAGCTAACGAGTTCCGGCAATCTGCCGGTCATCAGGCATCGGCCCGGCCCGCCATCGCGGGTGACGGTGCCGGGTCGGTGCATCCCTCAACTTCCCGCGAAAGTTAAAACCCATGGATATCACGACGATTGCCGTGGCCGACACGGCTGCAATTCACCTCAAGGACGCCAAGGGCGAACCGCTGTTTGATGCGAACAGCAACCCGGTTCGCATTCACGTCTATGGCCCCGGCAGCAAGCAATTCGCCGCCGTCGAGGCCCGTCAGTCGGCACGCGCTCTGAAGCGTATGCAGGATAACGACGGCAAGGCGACGGTCGCGCCGCCCGAGCAGCGCGCGAAGGAACACGCTGAAGATCTGGCGGCGATCACCGCCCGGTTTGAAAACCTCACCTATCCCCCGGCCGGCGACAAACAGGGCGCCGAACTGTTCGAGGCCCTTTACCTTGACCGCTCGCTTGGCTTCGTCGGCCGCCAGGTCACGAAATTCGTGGACGACTGGGGAAACTTCAGCGGCGGCTCGGCGAACAGCTAAGCCTCTACGTCCGTTTTCTGGCGTGGCTTCATGCCACGCCGAAGATGGACCCAGAGCAGGTGCCAAAGGGGCAGAAGGCCCCGACCTTTCTGCCCCGGCACGAGCAGCTGAAGCGTGATGGAATCGCGCCGAAGATGCCGCCCAATCCTGCACCCTACCTTGTCGAACGGCTGGTCGAGATTGGGCTTACCGAGGCGGCCGGCATGGGCGCCAGTCCGATCAGCTGGTCGCAAATTGACGCATGGTCGCGGCTCACCGGCACGGTGCTGCAGCCATGGGAAGCCCGCCTTCTTCGGCGCCTTTCCGCTGAATATCTAAGCATGAGCCGCACGGCCGAAAGTCTGCAATGCGCGCCACCTTGGCGGGCGCCGGTTTCGGTCAGAGAACGCGAAATCGAAGAAGAGCGGCTGCGAAGCGTGCTGGGTTAACCGGCAGCGCGTTCCAGCCGCCGAACCCGCAACCTCAATCGTATCAGCCGCCCGCCCCTTTGGGAGCGGGCGCGCTGCCGTGGGAGCAGCCAATGGCCGATGGATCGCCGACCCTTGAGGTAGGCTTCGAAATCGATACCGGCGCGTCTTTCGCGGCCGTCGACCAGCTTGAGAACGGCATGGACCGGGCGACGGCTCAGATCGTCGCGGATGCTGCCAAGATCGAAAAGGCGACCGGCGGAATGGTCAAGCTGGGCGGCGCGACTGCCCAGATCGAGACGTTTGGCAATGCCTCTACCCGTAGCCTGCGCGATCTGGCCCGCGAGCAGATGCAAGCCGAGAAGTCCGGCGAACGAATGGTGACCCAGCTCAATCGCCAGATTGAGGTGTTCGGCAAATCCGCTGCCGAGGTGCGCCAGATGCGCGCGGAAATGCGAGCCGTGGCGGCCGAAAATCAGGGCCTCACCGAACTGGCCGCGCGCATCCGAGCGGCCAGCGCGGAGATTGATGGGCTGGAAAGCGGCATGGGCCGCAGCACCATGTCGGCCGGTGCGCACCGTCAGGCCATGATGGGCGCCAGCTATCAGGTTCAGGACTTCATCACTCAGGTTTCCATGGGCGCGAACCCCATTAACGCCTTCGCGGTGCAGGGTGCGCAGCTGGCCGGGCAATTTGCCAACGTCGAGGGCGCGGCGGGCAAGGTAGCGCGCTTTTTCATGGGACCGTGGGGTCTGGCGATCACTGGCGCGCTGATGCTCGTCGGGATGCTTACCAAGGAACTGTTCAAGGGCGGGAACGAAGCCGACGAAGCTGCGAAGGCCATCAAGAGCCTTGCACAAGAATTCGACTTCGCGGCGATGGCCGCCGACGAGCTTGTCGAGGTGAACAAGCTTCTGGCTGATCAGAACCGCGAAGTGGAGCGAACCGCGATCGGCGCGGCGAATGCGACCCGGCAGAAGGCCGAGGCCGACCGCAACGCGGCGAAGGCCGCGCTCGACCTTGCTCAAGCTGAACTGCTGCGAATTGAAGCATTCATGACCGACCCAATGTTCGCAGAGGGTGCGGCTGCGTATGGCGGCTATCTCGAAAAGGCGGGCGCCACCCCGGCGAAAATCAAGGAGTTGAAAGAGGCCATTGAAGGCTTCGATATCGTCGCGAACCGGAACGCCTTCAACGTCGAGATATTGACCGCTGGCCTCGACGCCAACGAACGCGAAGTCGAGAGCCTGACCACCGCGGTAAACGGATTGCGTGAAGCCTACGCTGCAACCGGCGACGGTCGCTTCCTGCAGAGCGCGCTTCAATATCAGGCGCAGATCGAGAAGCTGAACGACAGCAAGTCGACCCGTTCCAATCGCGGCGAGCAGCGGCGGCTGGAATCGCTCGCCCGCGAGAACCGAGCCATCGAGTCCCAGATCGGCAACCTCTATGATCTGGCGGAGGCGTACCGCGTTTCCACCGGCGCCGCGCTGATTGCCGACGCGCGGGTCAAGGCCGAGAGCGACGCGATCAAGAAGCGCACGGACATTGAAAAGATGACCGAGCGCCAGATTAGGCTGATGACAGCAGAGCGCGTCGCGGATTCCGCGAAGGGCGCTGCCGCGATCCGACAGGAAGCCATCGCGCAGGCCGAGATAAACTCGCTGGTCGCCAGCGGGCTCGTGCCAGCCGAGCGCGCTGCATCACTTCTGCAAGAGCGCATCGAAGCCATACCGCTCCTTGCGGCCTTGGAAGTCGCGCAGCAGCGCGGCTACGCCGACGAAATTGCCAAGGTGAACCGCGCGCTCGATGATCAGCGCGACGCGCACCGGCAGCTAAGGGCATCGGAGGCCGAAGGCCGTTTCCTGACCGCGCAGGACAGCGGCAAAGACCGCCTGGCCGAATTGCGTGAAGAACTGCGGCTCGTGGGCGCGACGGACGCCGAGCGGGTGCGGGCACTGGCGACGCTGCGGGCAACGCGCGAAGCCCGGGAATTCAGCCCGGAGGATGGCGCCGCCCATATCGCGCAGCAGCAGGAAATTGCCGAAGCGCAGATCAAGCTCGCCCAGCAGCAGCACGACTTCAATCAGGAACTCCGCTTTACCGCCGACGTGCTGGGCGAAATCGACGCTAACGCGCGTGACGCTGCTCAGGGAATGGCGGCCGCCTTCGGCCCGATCGGCGAGACGATGGGCAAGGCGCTGACGACCCTGACCGGCTTCCACGCCACCGACCAGCGTCTGCGTGACCAGCGCGACGAGCAGATTCGCCGAGCAGGTTACACCGAGGCCGCGATAGCGCGGGAAAACCACCTGTTTGCCATCCGCTCGGCCTCTCTGCGCGTCGGCGCCATGGGCGATATGACTGCGGCTGCGCGCGGGTTCTTCAAGGAAGAAACCGCCGGCTACAAAACCCTTATGGCGGCCGAGAAGGCTTTTCGTGCGGTCGAATTCGCGCTGTCCGTTCGTGCGGTCGCGCAAGACGCGATCGAGACGGGTGCCAGCGTCGCCAACAGCGGTGCCCGGGCGGCCGCTGATGCCGTTGCGGCCGTCGCGAAGGCCATCGCCAGCCTGCCATTCCCCCTCAACCTTGCGGCTGGTGCCGCCACGGCCGCCGCGCTCGCCTCCATCGGCATCGCGATTGCCGGGTCGTTTGGCGGCAGCAAGCGGCAGGAAGAGACGAACAAGGGCCTCGGCACCGTTCTGGGCGACAGCAAGGCCGAGAGCCAATCGATCAAGCGCTCGCTCGATGCGCTGAAGGAAGTTGACCTTCTCATGCTCAACACGTCGCGCGATATGGCCGCGTCGCTGCGCTCGATCGACCGCCAGATCGGCGGCGTTGCGTCGCAGGTTCTGCGCGCGGGCGACGTCAACGCCGATGGCAGTGTCGTGGAAGGCTTCAAGTCAAACCTGCTCGGTTCGGTGCTGGGCGCGATTCCGCTCGTCGGCGGCATTCTGAGCAGCCTGTTCGGCACGAAGACCACCGTTACCGGAAGCGGCCTTTACGGCGGCCCGCAGACGCTCGGCAGCATTCTGGGGGGCGGGTTCGACGCTTCCTATTATTCGGACGTGCAGAAGACGAAGAAGCTGTTTGGCATCACGACCAGCAAGAAGACGTCGACGCAGTTCACGGCGGCCGACGCCGGACTTGAGGGCCAGTTCACGCTGATCCTGCGCGAGTTTGCGTCCGCGATCAGCGCGGCGGCCGACCCGCTCGGCCTCGCGACCGACGAGGTCCAACGCCGACTGAACAGCTTTGTCGTGAATATCGGCAAGATCGACCTGAAGGGCCTCACGGGCGAGCAGGTGAAGGAGAAGCTCGGCGCGGTATTCGGCGCGGCGGCCGACCAGATGGCGAAGACCGCCTTCCCGGGTATGGAGCGTTTCCAGCGCGTCGGCGAAGGGCTGTTCGAGACGGTCGTTCGTGTCGCCTCGACCGTCGAGCAGGTCACCGCCTCTCTCGGGATGCTGGGCAGCGCAACCGCGAACCTTGGCATCGATGCGAAGCTCGGCCTTGCCGACGAATTCGAGAGCCTCGGCGCGCTCAGCAGCGCGACCCAGACCTATTTCGAGCGGTTCTATACGGCTCAGGAGCAGGCGGCGGCCCGCATGGCTCAGCTCGGCGACGTGTTTACCAGCTTGGGCCTCTCCATGCCGACGACGCTCGCGGGCTTCCGTGAACTTGTCGAAGCGCAAAACCTCAACACGGCGGCTGGTCGCGAAACCTACGCCATGCTGCTGCAGCTTGCCCCGGCCTTCGCCGACCTTCAGGCGGCGCTTAACGGCGCCCGCAGTGCGGCGGATATTCTGGCCGAGCGCGCCGATCTGGAACGCAAACTTCTTGAGGTGCAGGGCGACACGCTGGCGCTCCGCGCGCTTGACCTGGCTAAACTAGATCCCGGCAATCGCGCCCTCCAAGAGCAGATTTGGGCGCTGCAGGACGCGCAGGAAGCCGCCCGCGCGGCGGCGGACCTGCGCAAGGCGTGGAGCGATATCGGTTCGAGCATCGAAGACGAAGTCCGGCGCATCCGGGGCCTTAGCGATGGGGGCGGTGCGACGACGTTTGCTTCGGCCATGGGCCAGTTCAATGCGGCGACCACGGCCGCTCGATCTGGCGATCAGGAGGCGGCTCGTCTTCTGCCAGGACTTTCGCAGGCGCTGCTCAAACTTGCGGCCGACAACGCGACCAGTCGTCAGGAACTCGACCGCGTGCAGGCGCAGACGGCGGCATCGCTCGAACAGACGATGAAGCTCGTTGAATCGTTCTCGGTCGGAAGCACGCCCCAGACAGCAGAGGCGCTCATGGCGGCCATCGGCGCGACCCAGCCGCAGGCGAACAACGAGAACGGCGAACGCTCGCTCGTGGACTTGCGCGCCGGACTGGATTTGCTCCGGGATGAAGTCGCGCAGATGCGGGCGGACAACAATTCGGGCCACGCGGCGACGGCTGGCAATACCGCCGCGATCAAGCGCACCCTTGAGAACGTCACAGCTGCAAACGGCGGCGAAGCGGTGAGCGTCGCGGCATGAAAGTAGTCGTCGGGGGTGATGAACTGAACCTCGGCACGGTCGAGGTAAAGCCGACCGTGGGTATCATCGACTTCAGCCGCCGGGTGACAGACGATTTCGGAGTAACCACCGTTGTCGAACGCGGCTTTGCGCGGCGAATGTCGGTGCGGCTGGCATTGCCCTTTGATGACGTCGACAGCCTGCACCAGCGCCTTACGTCCCTGCGCGCCACGTCCGCGCAGTGGATCGCCGACGATCGTTTTGCATGGCTCAACTTCAACGGCTTCTATCGCAGCTTTGAAATCGACCTGAACCTGCCGCCGCTCAGCTTCTGCACCCTGACGGTCGATGGTTTGGCCGAAATTGAAGCGCCGGCCGATGACGGAAGCGATCCCGCCCCGGCCGGGCAGACCTCGTCCCTCAGTCTCATTCAGCCAATCACGATTACCGACGAGGTGCTGACGTCGAGCAGCGTTGCCGAAGACGCTTCGCCGGAATGGTCGGCCATCACGACCTATGCTGAAGGCGCCAGGGTTCGCAAGACGGCCACGCATCGCATTTACGAGAGCGCGGCGGCTGGCAACTTGGGTCACGACCCTGCCGGGGAGTCCGGCCTTTGGATTGACGTCGGCCCCACGAACCGCTGGGCCATGTTCGACGAGGCGCTTGGCTCAGTCACCACTGCAAGCGGCTCGATCATCGCGACCCTGACCGGCACCGGAATAAATTCGCTGGCGCTGCTCGATGTAACGGCGGCGACCGTGCGCGTGCAGAAGACCGGCTATAATGTCCTGCTTCCGGTCGTTGGCGGAAAGGTGATCTTCCGAAATATCCCGGTGAGTGCTTCCGCGATCACCGTGACGATACAAGGCCCGGGCGACGTGAAGGTTGGCACGCTGCTCGCGGGACGACTGGTGCCGCTGGGCGTAACCGAATCCTCGCCATCGGCTGGCATCACGGACTTCAGCCGCAAGGAGGTTGACGAATTCGGCGAAGTCACGCTTGTCGAGCGCGCTTGGGCGAAGCGGATGGCCACCCGCGCGCTGATCGCCACCTCTGCCCTCGATATGGTGTGCAATCGGCTCGCCGCGGTGCGGGGCAAGCCGTCGCTCTGGATCGCCGACGACAGCCTGAGCAGCCTGACGATTTACGGCTTCTATCGCGACTTCTCGATCGAGGTCGATGAGAACGTCAGTATCCTTTCGCTGTCGGTCGAGGGCTTGTCGAAGGCGGCCGAAACCAGCTTCCCCGGCAGCGCCGTTGCCCTCTCAGGCTATCTGACCAACGAGAGCCACACGCTACCGGCAGGCAGCGCGGGCAACGTGCTGAGCTACACCGGCGCGAGCGGCATGTTCGAGGTGCCACCCGCGCTGGCCGCCGCTACCGTTTTCTCGGTCGTCAGCAACCCGCAGGGCCTGACCTATGGCGGCGACGCCGGGGCGGTCGTCAACGCTACCACTGGCGCCTATCAGGTCGACGGCGGGTTCGACGTAGGCGACGACGTCGCCACGCTCACGCTTCGCGCCACGCATACCCCGAGCGGATCGACCGTCGACAAGGTGTTCTCGCTGGCTAAGTCGAAAGCGGGCACGGACGGGGACGACGGGACGGGGATTAGCCCGCCGCTCGTCTCGGTCAATGCGAGCGGCCGGGCTTTCCAGTATGATGGCAACGGCGACCTTGTCGCACAGACCATTACCTTCACCGCGCAGCGCCAGAACGGCGGCGGCGGCCCGGTAACGTGGGGCATCCGGGATGCTACCGGCACGCTGCTGCTGGCGGGCAACGCGGACGTGATCGGCGCGAGCGCTTACTTCACGAAGATCAGCGACGACGTGATCAGTATCTCGTCGGCTGAATTCGCGGCGTTCACGGCTTTTGGCGGCATTGCCGCGCGCGACAGCTTCTCGGTCGAGGCGACCTATCACGGCATCGTTGACCGGGTTACGATCAATACGCTGCGGGATGCCGCCTCGGCCGCGTTCGAAGACGGGATGAACTACGGCTCGGCCGAAGCCTTCATTCGCCGCTGGAACGCCACCGGGCCGGGCACCGGCGATATCAGCATCGTGCCGAGCGACAATCGCGGCGGCTTTTCGGTCAAGCTGGGCAACAACAGCGGCGACGACAACACTCACGCCCATGGCCCGCAGTGGATCGATTACAGCCCGGAAGACCTTTACGAGGTCTGGTTCGATCTGGAATTCGTCACCACGCCAGCCGCCGGTAGCTTCTATGCTGGCCTCTCTGGTGTGGACCGTGCAGGTAACAACCTGGGCGGCACCTTTCTTTACATCGCGGCCATGGGCGACACTCCCACGGTCGGCCGCCGGACGTATCGCGGATATGCGCGCGGCCATGCTGGCGGCTTCACGTCGCCGAGCCCCGCGACAGATCCCGCAAACCCCGCTCCCTTGCCAAGTGGTGCGGCACCTTTCTCGTTTGGACAGGGGCCGGTCGTCAGAATTCGGCCGACACTGATCGTCAATTATATCAGCGCGCCGGGCGAAGTGATCTTCCACGGCTCCGGCCTGCGAAAGATCGACGACGCCACGGTCAACTGGACCGGCGCATGGTCGAACAGCCGGACATACTTTCGCAACGATGGCGTCTCCTATCAGGGCCGTTCCTTCGCGGCTAAGGTGAAGCATACCAATCAGGCCCCGCCGACCTCTGCGACGAGCAACACCTATTGGTTTCTCGTCGCCGACAAGGGCATCGACGGAAACCCGGGCAGTCCCGGTGCGCCCGGCGAGGATGGCGCAGACGGCCTCTCGGTCGCTGAACTCAACGTCTATCAGCGCGCCGCCTCTGCTCCTTCCACACCGACCGGCGGCAGCTACAATTTCACGACCAAGGTGCTGACCCCGCCTGCTGGATGGAGCGCCACGGTGCCGACCGGCACGAACCCGCTCTATGCGGCGCGCGGAACGGCCTTTGTCACCGGCACTACGGGCACCGCCACCCCCGGCTGGCTCGGCGTCGGCAAGATGGCCGAAAACGGGTTTGACGGTGCGGGGGTAGAGATCATCTTCCGCCGCTCCGCCACCCAGCCAGCAACGCCAAGCCCGAGCCTGCTGCCATCCGGCTGGTATGCGACTGTCGGTGCCGTTCCGGCCGGGTCTGATCCGATCTGGATGAGCTTCGGGCAGCGGCCGAACTCGTCAGCGAATTACACGTGGAACGTGCCGGTGAAGGGCACACCGCCCTATCTCTGGGACGACGTCGCGGGAGCGAACAAGCCGGAGAATGCCGCCGATGTAACCAGTTCAATCGAAGGCCAGGTCGAGGCGATCGTTCTCTGCGACTGGCAGGGCAACGCCAAATCAGGCCAGCTGCCGAAGGTCGTGCCCTACAAGCTGTGGCGCGATGGCGTCGACGTTTCGGCCAGTGCCACGTGGACGGTTCACAGCGCGACCGGAACCTGGACTGTCTCGTCTTTCACCGGCGGCAGTCTGACTGTCTCCGCGATCAGCACTGACGTTCTTGCGGTGTTGAAGGCCGTCTATGGCGGCAAAACGCGCATGATCGAGGTCAAGTTCAAGCGCCAGCTGGATGCGCCGCCCGGCGGCACTACCGCGCTCGCCTCAATCTCCGGCACGCCGTCCAGCACGGCATGGGAGGCGATCAGCGGCGAACTCGTTGTTCAGATCGGCGCGGGCGGTGCGGCGAACCTACAGGCCATTTACCAGCTATCGAGCCTCGCGCCGGGCACCGTCAACGGCCGCACGCGCTGGTACAAGTGGATCGGGTCAGCCTTCTCGCCAATCGGCGCGGAGGAATTAACGCCCGATTTTACCAACGGCCAGCCGTTCCCGTCGTCGGGAAATCACACCACCGTCGACACCGGAAACTCGCCCGGATCGGTGCAGCGATATCGGTTCTATGCGCGTTCGAACGGCTCTTACACGACCGTTCTGGTGGGCAACGCTTACGCGAATGGAGGCTAGGCGTGTTCTATTTGCTGACCGGCCCCGACGGGGCGGCCTATCATGAAGCGGACGACGGTGAAGCCCTCCCAGCGGGTGCCGTCGAGGTGCCACGGCTCCCCGCCGTCGGGGAAAGCTGGAACGGTGAAGCCTTCGTGCTGGACCGGGTCGCCAAAGCCGACATTGAGTATCCACCCTCGCACGTCGCGCGGGCGCACCAGCACAAGGTTCTGGAAGCGCTGCTGATCAAGTCCGGCACCGAGGTTGAGGGCATCCTGTCCGCTGAGGCGCCCATGCGCGGCCTCACACTGATCGAAATGGCTGACCTCGTGCTGTCAGAGGCGGCAAGCTTCATCGCTGATGAACTGGCGCGGATGGCCGCAAAGACCGCAGCAGCGGTCGAAGACTAACCCCTACTCACCTGAAAGGTCTGCTGATGAATGACTTGCAAGCTGGCGAGGCGATCCTGCTCGCCCTCGCGGCACTCATGGTGACGGCGGTTTTCGTCGGCATGATCGTCACCTCAATCAGCGTCGCCGGGGATGGTCCAAGGGGCCGGAACGATGGCTGACGGCAATGGCGAACAGATCCGCATCGTCGCCGAGCAAGTCGCCGACGCGGCCATAACCCGTTTTGCGGCGGAGCATCCAGAATTGCGTAAAGCTGAGATTCCTCCGCCCCTCAAATGGGCCGGAATGGTCGTCGCCTCCCTGTTCACCGCTGGCACCGCGACGCTCGCGTTCTGGCTGATCTCCACGGTCAACGAGATGCAAGTCACGCTCGCCCGGATGGACGAACGTATGGCGAGCGGCACCGTCAAAGACGCTCGGTTCGACGACCTTGAGCGCCGCGTCGCCAACCTCGAAAAGGAGCAAGTCCGATGACGATCGATGAAATGATCGATGGCATTCTCGACCGGGAGGGCGGCTTTGTTGACCACCCGTCAGACCCCGGCGGGGCCACGAAATACGGCATCACTCAGAAGGTCGCCCGGGCTAACGGCTATAAGGGCTCGATGCGCGATCTACCCAAGGCGACTGCCAGGGTGATCTACCGCCGCGAGTATATCGAGAAGCCCGGCTTCCTTGGCATCGCCGAAATTGACCCGCAGGTTGCCGAAGAGGTGATCGACAGCGGCGTCAACGCTGGACAGGCCCGGGCGGGCCTATGGTTTCAGCAGGCGCTCAACGTGCTGAACCGGCGCGCGGCCGATTATCCCGACGTCGTGGAAGACGGAAAGGTCGGCCCGAAGACGCTCTCATCGTTTCAGGCTCTGCGGCGGAAGCGTGGAACGGCCAAGGCCCGCCAGCTGATGTTGAAGGCGCTGAACGGCCTTCAGTTCATGCACTACTATTCGCTCGCGAAGGGCGGGACGAAGTTCGAGGACTTCATGGTCGGCTGGGTCGATACCCGCATAGGGTCTCTGTGATGGGCCGCATTTTCGAAGCTGACCGCGATAGCCCGACGCTCAGAACCGCAACTCTCGCATTCGTCGAAGCCTTACTCGAGGACATTCTGCCGGACCTTCGTCTTGCGGCTCGTGGCTGCGGGTATGCGCTGACCGTGCACGGGTCGCTGGCGCGAGACATCGACCTCGTAGCGATTCCTTGGGATGAAAGTGCGGACGAGCCCGAGCTTCTAGTTCAGCGTCTTTGCGGCGTTCTGGCGGGCAAGCTGGGGAGGGCGATCTATTCCCGAGCCGACTGGACCGACAAACCACACGGCAGACGGGCAGTTTGCATCATCACCGGCGGGGCCATGATGCCTGCAATCGACCTTAGCGTGATGCCCCTGATCAAGAAACAAGGAGAACCGCGATGAGGCAGGTTGACGAGGCGCGCATCTGTTCTGTGCGGCTGGCCGCGCTGTGACCTTCTGGGACTTTCTCGACCGGCAGATTGGCCGGATATCGCCGAGCGGCGTCGCGGGGGCAGGTATCTTCCTGTTGACGTTCATCGTCCTGATGATGCTGCAGAACGACCGCACGCTTGCCGACAACGACCTGTTCAAGACGCTGGCTCAGGCCATCGTGGTGCAGGGTCTGGTCGGCCTCGCGATGGCGGCATGGTTCACGAAGAAGGATGGCGACACTCGCCGCGTAACCATCGACCAGCCAGCCGACGACCCGATTCCGGTCGAACAAAAAGATTGACGCTGCCCCGCAGGCTTACGCGGGAAACCCGAAAGGAAACCTCCATGATGCGACTGCTCTTTGCAGTCAGCGCCGCGCTGGCGCTGGCTGGCTGCAACCTGTCCGCTCTCGGCTCGTTGCCCCCTACGCCCGCGCAGGCGGCCGACAGAACCATTCTGGACGAGCAGGGCGCCCTCACGGTCGAACTCGCCTATTCGGCGGTTCGGCTGGCGGTCGAAACAGGGGTCGACGTCGGCATCATCCGCGGGGCCAACGCCACCCGCTTCGCCGAGCTTGACCGTCGCGCCTACGCGGCGGTTCTGGCCGTTCGCGCGGCCTACCGGGCGGGCAATGCCGACAGCTACGCGGCGGCTCAGACGCTCGCCCTCGATGCCGTGGCGCAGCTGTTCGCTGTCGCCGAGCAGGGAGAATGACAATGAACCTTACCAAGCTGCTCGCCGTGCTGCCCGTCATCGGGCCGATTGCCAGCCGCGCGCCCGAGTTCGTCGCGCTGTTCAGTGCTGTGGTCGAAATGCTCAATCCCGACGATCAGGCGACTGCCAAGGCCGCGCTCGCCGACGCGCAGGCAGACAATGACGAAGGCCACGCCCGCCTTCAGGAGAAGCTGGCGGCGGCCGCCAGGCGATAACCGGCCCGCTCGATCATGTTGCCGACGCTGGCAACATAATCAGCCTGCCAGCCAAGCGAGCGCCGCCACAGCCATCAGAACTGCGATCAGCACGAACTCGATCCTTGCTCTCACTGGATTGACTCCCTCACGGCGCGGCGCAACGTTCTTCCGATGTGCAACCTCTACCGCATGAACTCAGCAACCGCCGCTGTTGCAGACCTATTTCGCGGCGTCGAGATCGGCGGCAGCAACGCACGAGAGGAAGTCTATCCCGGTTATCCGGGGCTTGTGGTCGCGAAGGGTGAAGTGCGATCGATGACGTGGGGGTTCCCGCTCGCGCTCACCAGCAAGGCCACCGGCGCGAAGCTGAAGCCCAAGCCCGTGAACAATACCCGCTCCGACAAGCTCGACAGCTTCATGTGGCGTTTCAGCTTTCAGGAGCGCCGCTGCCTGATCCCGGTGAACGCTTTCGCGGAGGCTGAAGGGCCGAAAGGCCAGATGACACGCACTTGGTTTTCGCTGCCCGACCAGCCCTTGTTCGCCGTCGCCGGCATCTGGCGCGATACCGACGAATGGGGCCCAGCCTACAGCATGGTCATGACGGAATCCGGCAACGTCTGCTCCGAGGTTCACAGTCGGATGCCGGTGATCCTCCACCCGGACGACTGGCAGAGCTGGACCGATGGCGAACCGGAAGAAGCGCGGGCGCTATGCGTGCCCTACATCGGCACCATGACGCTCGATCGCACGAACGAGCTTTGGCGCCGAAGCTAGTTCACCGTCCCGCGCAGTTCCTCATCCGCCGCCTTCATTGCTTTGAGGAACCCCGTTCGGACTTCCTCTGCCAGCTTGCGGCGTTCTCTGAGGTTTGGTGCAGCGCCGGACGCTGATACCGCCATCGCAGCGGCAGCAATCATTCCATCGAGGCTGCTCATTAGCACCAATAACGGATCGAGGTCGGGCGACGAAACCTCACCCACTGCCCGCAAGACAGCCTGCCTGACGGCCAATACGTAGGCACTCGCTGCTTCGATTTCTTCCGGGCTCAGGTCCATGGTTCGTCCTCTCGATTCGTTCGGATAATAAACTAGAACGAACGCGGAACGAAATGCCGCCTAAACTCGCTGCCTCACAGGTGACGCCATTCGCCGCCATCGTCTTCCGTGACGCGCGTTCCGTCAGCACGTCGCCAGCCCTGCACACCGTAATCGTATGTCCAGCCAGCCAATTGGCGCGCCTCACGCCAAGCGTCTTTCACGATGAATTCTGCCTCGCCCTTCTCCGGCGGGCGTCCGTAGAGCCGCTCAAACTCCGCAACCACATTCGGCCATTGAGCTTCGTGCCCGCGCCCAATCTGACGTCTGTAGGTCCACCGGAGACGCTTTGCGCGCTTTTGCTCGGCTATATCGCCCGTAGCCGTCGTCACAGTTCCTGCTCGCCCTGCAGCTGGTCCAGTATCCGATTGAAAAACTCGGCGGCGTCCGTGCTGTCTTTCAACGGTAGCGAGACATAGAGCCCGTCTCTGGCGAGTAGTTCGTCCAACTGATCGGGCGTGATGTAGGGAATCATAGGCACCCCGACATTCTACGCCCGTTCGATGCACCCGCAAGGTGCTCCCATGCCTGCCTCAGTGAAGCGTGTTGGTCGTGATGATGGCCGCTCCGCCATCGAAGGCGCAAACGGCTGTCGCGTTGCTCAAGAGCCCGGAAGCATCCTTCACGCTGTATTCGACCACGTATCTCGCGCCCAGCTTTCGGTGAGTGCCAGAACCCGACAAGCGGGTGTAACTTGTGAAGCCCGCCAGCGAGCTTTCGATTGCGGCGTCGCATTGTGCCAAATGGGACACAGACCCGCCGCATCCGCCAACGGTCAGCATGCCCAATATGCCAAGCGCCAGCCTCCAAGACTGCCGCTTCACAGGCCGCCGCCGTTAATCACCCAATTTGGGTCGAACGAACAATCGCTGTGGTCGCGCTCGGCAAATGGTTCGCCGCAATGAAGACAGTGAGTTTCTTGTTCGGGCGCAGGAAAGGCCCAGCGCAGAAGCGCCTTAAGTCGTGACATTGTTCGTCCCCCCGGAAACCGCAGTTCAACTCATTCGTTACTTATCACTTCCAATCCCAGCCGGTCGCTATGCTCGACCCGGCAACCTTCTGCCATGCGACGGGAAAGACCGTCCCAAATTGCGGCATAATCTTCAGCGAGCCGCACGTCCTTCAGGTGCCGTCGTGTGCCTGGCACCTCGTCGCCTGCTTCATCCACAATGCAGAGATACCCCTGCTTCATGTAGGCCGATGCGGCTCGCATTATCCGTGCGCCCCAATAATCTCATTGCGGGCGGCCTGAGCGATGAACGAGCTGCGGGTCAGGCTTCGCTCTGATGCCGCCGCGTCGATGGCATCCAGAATGCCGCGCTCTAGCGACACGTTCACCCGCGTAACCCGGTGGTCGTTTGCAATGCGGGGAACAGCTATCAGAAAGCCGCCCGCTGCCAGATCATCTGCCACCGCTTCGCGGATTTCTGCGAACCGCATCGGGGCGACTTCCTCCTGATCCTCAAACCAGAGTTCGAGGGCTTCCACCGCGTTGCTGATCAACTCCTCTTCCGTGTCGGCCGCGGAGAAGCAGCCGGGCAGATCGGGAAAGGTCACGCCGAAGGCGCTGTCGGCGTCCTTCTGAACTAGTGCGTAAAAATACTTCATCTCTCACTCCTCACAGGCTGGTTTATTCCCAGCCTGCACTCCTCGCTATCGACCCGGCAGTACCTCTGGGCAGGTCTTTCTTCGGGTGCGGAACAATCACCGTTACCGAGCCCTTGCGGAACTTATGGTGCGAACCCTTCGTGCTAACGTGGGTCCAACCCTCTGCCTTGAGCCGCTTGATTATCTTGGCGCTATTCCGTTCCATGTGCATATATCTACACACTCAACGAACATCCGTCAATAGATGATGTGTATATATTTGCGCATCATGTAACTGGGCTTTCGTCGACTTTCGATCTACCGACCAAGAAAGCAGGTGCGCTCTGGCGATGGCTGGGGTGCCCCTCTTCGTTTAGGGCGCGAGTATCTGTTTCGCGCCGAAACAGGGGCACTTTTTTAATTCATGGTATTCGACATGGTATCAGATGGCATAAGCTACACAAAATTGCGCTAATTCATATATATATCGGCTTGGTTTGGCTGTCACCCGCTCCGCCACCTAGTCATTTCTATTTAGAAACAACGCGTTGGTCTCGAATTTCGAGGCGCGAAATCGCGCGTTTCCGGCACTTTTCTGTTCCATACGGTACTGCGGAGAGCCCGATGCGAACCCGGGATAGAGGACTTGGCGGCCCAGTTCTCTGACGCCAGGTCAGGTGGTACGGAATTCCCTGTTTCCCTGTTTTTCCCTGCTTCGAGTGACAAGAGCGCCTTTCTTGATCCCGCCCGATAGCGATATTCGTCGCCAAATACCCGTAAAACAGGGGTATTTGATCGATCGCGTCTCAGATCTAGCAGGGAATTTTGCCTCTCCGGAACAGGGAATTCGGCCCCCAAGAACAGGGATCAATTTGAAGATTTGCGAGCCAAGCGGGCTGCTTAAGCGGGATTCTTCGCCCTTAAGTGGGATTATGTCCCCCAATTCCGGGATTTGGCGTCCCCTAAGTGGGATTTCTAAGTGGTTACGCGGGATCGGGGTGCGTCGTTCGTGGGGCCTCTTTGTGACTTGGCGATCCAAATTGGCTTCTGAGCGGGATTGATTGGGCGGGAGATGGGATTGTCCAGGCCTTTACTGGGACAGCCCGAGAATAGCAGATCGGAAGCCCGAATCCTCGTGGCGAACCTCAATTAGACGGTCGTCGAATGTGCGCGCCGGTGGAGGCCTTACTTGAGCCCTGGAATCGAAGAACCGTGCTCGATTACGAATTAAGGCCAGTAAATCATGAGTGAAAATATTTTTCTACTCATTGTGATCTGCCTATAGGGAATTCCGGGGGCGGAGCGGGCATTTTTGACTATGTATGTCATGATATAGGCAGAGGTAAGGTATAAATATCGGTAACTAAAACGTGTCTAAGCGGTGTTTCAGCGATGTTTAAGAGTTAGTATTGGACTCAAATGGGCTGGTCTTGCCAGTCAAGTATAGCAAAATTTATACTTGAACCTCCTGAAAGAGGAGGTGGGCATGAGCAGCAACCTGGCGATCAAAATCCGCCGCGAGATCACCATGCGCAACATCGATGCGCTGAAGCCGGCGCATCGCAACGCGCGAACTCATTCGCGTAAACAGCTCCGGCAGATCGCTGACAGCATACAGCGGTTTGGATTTACCAATCCGGTTCTCGTCGACAACGACAATCAGATCCTGGCAGGGCACGGACGGGTAGCGGCAGCCAGGCTACTCGAGATGGCGCAGGTGCCGGTTGTTTGTATTGGCGACCTGTTGCCTGAGGAGCGCAAGGCTTATGCGCTGGCAGACAACAAGATCGCGCTCAACGCGGGGTGGGATCAAGAACTGCTGGCCCTCGAGCTAAAGGACTTGCTCGAGCTCGATTTCGAGATCGAGCTTACAGGCTTTAGCTTGGCCGAGATTGATTTCACGCTGGATGCCGTACGCAATTAGGATCCAGATGGCTCGGACGCTGCGGCCGACCGCATACCAGAAATGGCTTCGACTGCGGTTAGCCGCCCGGGCGATCTATGGCTGCTAGGACGAAACAGGTTGCTATGCGGTGATGCACGTAGCGGAGAAGACTATGTCCGGTTGATGGACGGGGCCCAGGCGGACATCGTGTTCACCGATCCGCCTTAAAACGTTCCCATTGATGGCCATGTCTCGGGTTTGGGACGTATTCGCCACCGTGAGTTCGCAATGGGCGCGGGTGAGATGAGCGTATCTCAGTTCACCAGCTTTCTCACAGAAACGCTGGGGCATTCGGCCAGTCATAGCCGTGATGGCGCGATCTTGTTCGTGTGCATGGACTGGCGGCACATGCGAGAGCTTGGTGATGCCGGAGACCGTGTCGGGTTGGAGCTTAAGAACCTGGTGGTCTGGAACAAGACCAACGGGGGAATGGGCTCGTTCTACCGATCCAAACATGAGCTGATCTTTGTCTTCAAGCACGGCGACGCACCGCACGTGAACAGCTTCGGTTTGGGAGAAACTGGACGCTATCGCACCAATGTCTGGGACTATCCGGGGATCAGCAGCCTTTCGGCTGATCGTCAGGCCGAACAGGCGATGCATCCGACCGTCAAACCCGTGGCTCTCGTGGCAGACGCCTTGAAGGACTGTTCGAAGCGCGGCGACCTGGTCCTCGATCCGTTCGCAGGATCGGGCACCACGTTGATCGCTGCTCAAGAGACAGGTCGCAGTGCCTCCCTGATTGAGTTCGATCCCTTGTACTGCGACACGATAATCCGGCGCTTTGAGAGCTTTGTCGGGCAACCAGCTACCTGCGCTACCACCGGGCGCACATTTGAGGAGATGGCCGACGCTCGTCTCGCAGGAGCTAATCTGTGAGCCGCCGCGCGGAGGACGCCGAGGTTGGCTATGGAAAACCGCCTCGAAACACGCGCTTCAAGAAGGGGCAGTCAAGAAACCCGCGAGGCAGGCCCCGTAAGGAGACTCCCGCTGCAACGCCCGATCCAATGCTGCCGCTCGACGAGGTGATCAAGCAAGAAGCGGCTCGTCTTGTTACCGTGCGTGATGGCGACGAGCGGGCCAGCATCTCGACGATTGACGGAGTGATACGTGCGCTAGCTCACACCGCAATGAAGGGCGGGGTATTTGCTCAGCGCACTCTTATCGAGCTTCTTCGTGAGATCGAGCAACGAGACCTCGAGCGAAAGAAGCAGTCATTTGAACGTTGGCAAAACTATGTTGCGGAGACCCGGAGTTACATCAGGGATGCGCGAGCGCGTGGTCAGCCGGAACCCGAACCTGTTCCGCATCCCGATGATATCGAGTTTGAAGACGGCAATCTCGAAGTTCGCTTCACTGGCCCGCTTGATGAGGAGGAAGCTGCGCGGGCCCGCCGCAATCAGCGGTTTAGTCGTCTATGCGTAGAGATGAGCCTTTATCATCAGGAAGACAATTGCCGAGGAGAGGGGCCGCTTGCGAATGCCAGCGTGGGGTTTTGGCTGCTATCGCACGTAGGGCTGGAAGCAACCCTTCCCGAACGTATGCGGATTACACCTCTTTATCTCAGGGAGGCTGAGCGGCGGCGCGCGACCAATCGGGTCTGGGTGGCTTGGCTAAAGCATGAGTGTGAGCAGCTCAATTTGCCGTTCATCAAGGCGACAAAGCCGTGGCCTGTCTGGAAGCTCAGCGAGTCTGTGGTAGTTCTTCCACCTAGGTTCTACCAAGAATAAGAACGTCGTGTGGTGAATGTAGATTTTGGACCGCAATTGGGCCGACAGTAGACTGACTGCTTTCGGTCCAGCATAATGGGAAGCAGTCATCTAAGGCGTAAATAATTTAGCGGTGCGAGTGGACCTATTCTTCGTTTAGAGATTGGACGCGTCAACACCGGGGCAGTGGTAGACAAACCGACGGGGGTTGGACGAATCCGATGGCACAATCCGATTTGTTCGAAGAAGCAGCGTCAGAAGCCTTCTCTCTTCCTGCACTGAACTATGGGCCGGTCAAAATGGCCATCGGCCAAATCCGAGCGCAACTCAGACCCGCTGCGGAGATCGCGCTCGTCCCTGATGGCCAGATCAGGATTTCGCCACGCACATTAGTGCCCGTCTACAAGCACCCCGAGGGCGAACGTTACGCTATCGTGCATCGACGGAATTTTACGCGGCCCGACGATATCGACGGACTGCTTCTGCGCGATGACCTGGGAAAGCTCAGCTGGCTGAGCCACCGGCTGATTGACGAACTTGAAAGCGCAGGAAAAGCGGACGGATGGGACGCCGCGCTTGCTGCCCGCGCCGCTGCCGCCTGGGATGGCATGTTCCGCTTCCGCACCGAGTCCCCCAATGATGACGGCTCGGTCGATCCCGGCAATGAAGGCCTGCGGCCGCCGCAAATCGGCGCGCTGCACGCGATCGGGGCGCACTGGAGCTTGTACAGCCAGCCCGCGACGATCGTCATGCCGACCGGCACCGGCAAGACCGAAACCATGTTGTCCGTGCTGGCCGCCTATGTACGGAAGCCCCTGCTGATCGTGGTTCCGTCGGACGCACTGCGCGCCCAGACGGTCGGAAAATTCCTGACGCTCGGCTTGCTGCGGAAACTTGGCGTGCTGGCGCAGGACGCAGGAAATCCGATCGTCGGCATTGTCACCAAGGTTCCAAAATCGATATCCGATCTCGAGATATTTGAGCGGTGTAACGTGATCGTCAGCACGATGAGTTCGTTGGCAGGCCCGCGCGCTGAAACGCTCGGGCCTGAGATCGCGAAGCGCGTGGGTGCGCTCATTGTCGATGAAGCGCATCACATCGGCGCCGATACTTGGTCGGCGTTCAGGGATGCCTTTGCCGGTAAGCCGGTCCTGCAGTTCACGGCGACGCCGTTCCGCCGGGACACCAAGTTGGTCGACGGGCAGGTCATATATAACTACCCGCTCAAGCGCGCGCAGCAGGACGGCTATTTCAAGCCCATCACCTTCGAGCCCGTTTACGAGCCCAACTCCGAAGAGGCCGATTTCGCCATCGCCGAGACGCCGTCGCCCAGCTGCGCGAGGATCTCGACAACAAGCTCAACCATCTTATGATGGCGCGCTGCTCGACGATCGAACGCGCAAGTGCGGTGTTCGAGGTGTATCGCAAACTCGCGCCCGACTTAAACCCTCTCTTGGTTCACTCGCGGCAGTCGGACATCGCCAAGCGCATCGAGAGCTTGCGCGCCGGCACGAACCGAATCGCGGTGTGCGTCAATATGTTGGGCGAAGGATTCGACCTGCCCGAGCTCAAAGTTGCAGCCATTCACGACCTTCACAAGAGTCTCGCGGTGTTGCTCCAGTTCACGGGGCGGTTCACGCGCAGCAGCGGCGAGCGGATCGGCAATGCGAGCGTCATTGCCAACATCGCCGAGCCGAACGTATCGATCGCGCTGGAGCGGCTTTACAGCGAAGATGCCGACTGGAACGAGCTTCTAAGCGAAATGAGCTCGGCAGCAGCCAAGGATCATGCGCGCCTTGTCGCGTTTCTCGATGAAGCGCAGCGTCTCGATAAAGGGCCGGATGATGATGACACCGCAATCTCGCACCAGTTGCTGCGACCTGGGCTCAGCACCCTGACGTATGAGGCTAAGGCGTTCGAGCCCAAGCGGTTCATCGATGGCCTACCCAAGGGTTATGTTCCCTATCGGGTATGGCTGCACGCATCGTCGAACACGCTGTTCTTCGTCACGCGTAACGAGCCCTACATCAAATGGACACGATCCAAATCGGTGCGAGATTTGGAATGGGCGATATTCGTTCTCCACCATGATCAGGCGAACGGACTGCTCTACCTCTCGACCAGCGACAAGACTTCGATCTTCGAAGGCCTGGCGCAAGCGGTCGGCGCGACGAAACTCATCCACGGCGACACGATCTTTCGCTGTCTCGGGCGGATCAGCCGCCTGCAATTCCAGAATGTCGGGGTGAAGAAGCATGGCAGACGCAACCTCTCTTACGCGATGTATACCGGCGCGGACGTAGCCGCAGCGCTCGGCCTCACCGAGAAGGGCAGTTCGGTAAAGGCCAATTTGAGCGGTATGGGCTGGGAGGGCGGCCGTCAGATTCTGATCGGATGCTCGCTAAAGGGCCGGGTCTGGTCGCGGGATTATGTACCCATTCCGCAGCTCAACGACTGGTGCGAACACGTCGGCGCCAAGCTTGTCGATGAAAGCATCGACACGTCGAAGCTCATCGACAATGTACTGATCCCAAGCGAAGTAACCACGCTTCCGCCCGCAGAAGTACTGGCGATTGACTGGCCGTTCGAAATGCTTCGGCAAACCGAAGAGCGTGTGGTTTTCACCGGCGCTACAGCCGAGCACAGTATGACAACAACGGAGCTTACACTTCTCAACGTTGATCGGGCGGCGAACGCGATCGACTTCGCAATCGATGAGGCACTTGCCGGCAGGCTCGGCGAATTTCGTTTTACCGTCGACGCCGCACGGGGATTTCGCGTCGCGCAGAGCAGTGGTGGGCTCAAGATCGGCGTAACGATCGGTAAGCTTTCCTGCCCGCTGGAGGAGTATTTTTCGAGCTACCCTCCCATCTTTCGGCTCGTCGACCTGACCGATCTCGACGGAAATCTCCATATCGCACCGCAATCGCCGCAGGATTTGGTGATCTCCGAAGACCGCTTCGAGGCATGGGATTGGAACGGCGTGGACCGAACCAAGGAGTCTTATTGGAAGGGCGGCGTGGGTCGGGAGGATTCAGTGCAATGGCACGTCGCTAAACAATATGTGGAGGCGGGGTTCGATATCGTCTTCGATGACGACGATGCCGGCGAGGCGGCCGATTTGGTCTGTATGAAGCTGGAAGACGAGATCATTCGCGTCGCATTCGTGCATTGCAAATATTCTGGCGGCCAGAATGCCGGCGAGCGCGTCAAGGATGTCGTCGAAGTGAGCAGCCAGGCCATTCGCTGCGCGAAATGGAGCGCGAAACTCCCGCAGCTGAGCCAGCATCTGAAGTTGCGGAACGAACGGCTGAAAGGCGGGAGAGCAAGCCGGTTCATTGCCGGCACGCCGACCGATCTGAACAAGCTCGTCAAGCTCAACCGGTTCAAGCCGATGCAAAGCGAGATACTGATCGTGCAGCCCGGCCTTTCGCAGCCGAAACGCACCAAGGAACAATCCACCGTGCTCGCGGCGGCACTGACTTATCTTAAAGAGACGATCGGCGTCGACGTTACGATCATTTGCGACGCCTAACCGCTCGCGAGCGGCAAGTTTCAGGATCGCCTGCCGATCTTCTGAACGGCTGAGTTTAGGGCGCATTGCTGCCGCTCTCACGTTAGTCGCGGCGGCACATCGCTCCCGTGCATCTAAGCGTGGCCAAACAGGCTCTGACCCAAACAAACGTCGCCATTGCCCTTGAAGAGCACCGATGCGTTGGTACGACGGAGTGAATGCGTCTGTTTGGCGTCACCCATTCAATTCCAGATGCGTTGAGAGGTCCGCGCTCCGGTGTCGATCAGCCTGAAGACCCAGAAGATGCTATGGGGCCGAGCGGCGGCGCGCTGCGCATTTCCAGAATGCCGGCGCGCGCTCGTGGAAGATGTCACCGAGACCGACGATCCCACACTTGTAGGCGAGAATTGCCATATCGTTGCTGAGAAGGACGACGGTCCCCGTGGCGATCCGGCGATGCCGGTCGATGACCGCGATCGGTACGGAAACCTCATCCTTTTATGCAACGTCCACCACAAGATCATCGACGATCAGGTGGCCAGCTGGACCGTCGAGCGGCTCAGACAGCTCAAGCAGGACCATGAGACCTGGGTCGAGCAATCCCTCGGGCTGGACCGGGTAAAGCTGCGCGATGACACGATCTATGCTGACTATGTCGATGAGTGGGCGCGGCTGGCCCATCTCGACATTTGGACTGGCTGGAGCAGCTTCATCCTGGGCAGCGGCCAGCCGCGGATCCGGCCCGAGGTCGACGCCGACCTTGAGACTCTGCGGCGCTGGCTGCTCGGACGCATCTGGCCGGGCCGCTACCCCGGCCTGGAGCATGCCTTCCGCAACTTTCAACATGTGCTGCAGGATTTTCACGAAACGCTGCGCGAACATCTCGACTGCACCGGCCGGGGCGATATGCTGTTCACCCAAAAATTCTATCAGATCGAGGCCTGGGATCCGCCACGCTATGCTAGGCTCAGCAACGAGTATGAATTCCATGTCGATATTGTGAGCGATCTGATGCTGGAGCTGACACGGGCGGCGAACCTGGTTTGCGACTTTGTTCGCCGCGACATCTCCCACGCTTATCGTCTTAAAGAGGGAAATCTCATCGTCCAGCGCGGGCCCGACATGAACTTTCGATTCTCGGAATTCGTGGCGCGCTACAGCAGCGACCAAGCCGAGCAAGACATGCCTTATCCTGGGCTCCCCGCCTTTTATGAAGCGCGCGCGGAACGAGACTGGACAATCGGCAAGGGGACGCCGCCCGAATGATCGCCTGAGCGGTACCGGCGGGTCGGAACGCACCGGGGGAGATGGGTACGCCAAAAGGAGAACTCACACGCGAGAGCGTGCTGCAAGCGGTCGGTGACTGGCGTCAATCACCGCGTGCCAACGCTACCAGTCGCCCGCCGTCGCGATGAAAGAGCGACCGCTTTCGGGCGTTTCGGCAACTCCAGTCAGCGACCGCTAAGAGGGCGCATACCCAACATAGAAGTACCGCACGGCATCGGAGCGGCCGGGATGCCTCTCGGAGGTTTTCTTTTCAGCGTACGGAAGCGACCGTCGTCCGCATCAATTATCACTTGCTGGCAACAACACGTTACGCTGCTCCATCCAGCCCGACGGAATCCTTCCCCCGGTCAGCAGTGCCTTCGCATCGACCCCGGCTTTCGTCCTTCCAGCCAGAACCGCTTCGATCACATCAGGCGCCAGAAACGCAAGCCGCACGACCCGCGTCATCCATGATGCGCTGGCCTTCTCTCGAGCGGAGAGGGCCGTGATGTCGAACTCGCCTTCGGCCAGTTCCGTCCACCATCGCCGGGCGGTGAGCACCAGACGGATCAGGCTCGCGTCAGGTGCCGAGACACTGCTCACAGCGCCTGCCTCATCGACCAGTCTCAGAATCCGGCCAGAGCGCGTCAGTCGCACCGCAACGGTATGAAGTGCGGCTGTCGGGCAGTGCGCCTCTGCTGGCCCAATGATATCGGCCAGCCACGCCGGGGTGAGGATTAGCTCCAGCCGATTAGGATGCACGGTCACCCGTTCGATCAGCCTGCGCGCAACGAGGCAGTCACGCTTGCCTAACGCTGCTGCGGTGGAGCTAGCCTCCCGCATCACCGCCTCAAGCTTGTCCGGCGGGATGGTCAGCCCCAGCCGGTCGACCAGCCCCAGTGGATCGCTCAGCAGCTTGCTCAGCTCTTACCGGACTACGTCCTCGATCTCACGCGCCGGCAGCCGCAAAGCGGGCGCTAGCCCGCCGTCCTGCTGATGGTGCCGCGCCTTGCTGACATAGTAGCGATAGCGGACCTTGCCCTTGGCGCTGTGCACCGGGATCAGCGGTCCTTCAGGATCAAATAAGAGCCCGCTCAGCAAGCTGGCATTGGCTTCGCGGGCGGTGCGCTGCCCTTCGATGTTGGAAGCCAGCCGCTGCTGCACAGCGTCCCAGACATCGTGCTCGATGATGGCGGCGTGGTTACCCGGATAGACCTTGTCCTTGTGGGCGATGTTGCCAACGTAGATCGGATTGCGCAGGATCGAGTAGAGTTGCCCCCGGGTAAACGCACAGCCGCCGTAGGCTCGCCCCTTACCGTTGACCCGGCTCGGCGTGGTCACTCCTTCGTTAGCCAGCTCCTCAGCGAGCAGGCGCACGTTGCCAAGGCTCAGATACCGCGCGAACACGTCGCGCACGAGCGCGGCATGGTCTTCAACGATCGCCAGACTGCGCCCGTCAGGCCGGTAGCCTAGTGGCGGAGTGCCGCCCATCCACATGCCCTTGGCCTTGGAGGCGGCGATCTTGTCACGGATCCGTTCTGCGGTGACCTCGCGCTCGAACTGGGCAAACGAGAGCAGCATGTTGAGGGTAAGACGCCCCATGCTGGTGGTAGTGTTGAACGACTGGGTGACCGAGACAAAGCTGGTGCCTGCCGCATCGAACGCTTCGACCAGTTTGGAGAAATCGAGGAGGGAACGGGTCAGGCGGTCGACTTTGTAGACGACGATGATGTCGATCCGGCCTTCTGAAACATCGCTGAGAAGGCGCTGAAGGGCAGGGCGCTCCAGCGTGCCTCCCGAGATCCCGCCATCGTCGTAGTACTCAGGGATCAGCTTCCAGCCCTCGCTTGCCTGACTGAGGATGTAGGCGGCACAGGCCTCCCTCTGCGCATCGAGGGAGTTGAAGTCCTGCTCGAGCCCTTCATCGCTCGACTTGCGGGTGTAGATCGCGCAGCGAATCTGTTTCATGCAGCGCTCCGCTTCTGCTTGAGGCCGAAGAACGCGGGGCCCGACCAGCGTGTACCGGTGATCTCGCGCGCGACCTGGCTGAGCGAACCCCACGTGCGGTCCCTCCAGGTGATCGATCCATCCTCAGCGATGGTCACCACATGGAGGGCTCCGTTCCACTCGCGCACCAGGCGCATGCCGGGACGCGCGGCACGCGTTTCGGTCTTGGCGTTCTGCAGTTGATCGAGCTGCTGTTGGACCCGCCGAGTTAGTCCGCCATAAAACCTAGCCTGCAGCTCCCATGCAAGCGCGAGCCGCAGCAGGGAAGGGCTAACGCGGGGGATCGGCCTACCCGTGACCCCCGCCCATTGCTGGCGCAGCTGCGCCGACGACAGGATCGCCAGCGCAGCGAGGTCTTCATCGAGCGAGGCAGCCATCAGGCGAGTGCCGGGATCGAGTAGCAGGTCACGCCATCACGCTTGGCACGCTCAACAGTGTGCCCCTTCTTGCGTAGGCCGGTCAGGGCAGCTCGGGTGGTGTGCGGCAGCCACCCGGTGATCGCGATGATCTCATCCAGCCTCGCACCACCGGGTCGCTGGAGCAGCGTGATAACCTGCGCGATCTTGCTGGACGCTGCCGGGGGCGGCGGTGCCTCCGGGGTAGACGTGGCTCCGTGGTTCATAGGCGCAAAACCAGCCTCGCTGGAAGCCAGCGTATCGGCCTTGGGCATGCGGGCAAACCGGCACGCGCGCTTGGGCTTGGTGGGTGTAGAGGTTGTCATGGGCGGTCTCCTGTGCGGGCAGCCTCATGCTGCCCACCGCCCCAAGCCCCGCCGATCGTGTCAGTCGGGGCAGGCGCCTCCGATCAGGGGCGTTTTAGTACAGCGACCCATGCGTGGTTTGCGGCCCCAGTCCAGTCAAAGCTGCGGGGGAGGGCGCTCGTTTCGCATCTATTCGGGACTGGGCTCCGCACTACTGGCGAGATAAGCCTCAATGTGGTCTGAAGTCAGGGTCCGCAGGTTGCGGCCCGTATGAGGAAAGCTGCGCTTGGCCCGGTCGTATTCTTCCTCATCCTCGATATCTTCGACCTTCGAATAATCGGGATGATGTTCCCATTCCCTCGGCGTGTAGGTCGGGCTTTCGGTCATTGCCCTAAAACTGGAATAGAAGCTCTCGACTAGCTGACGCCGCTTCACCCGCGCACCGCGCACGCGTGCGAGGCCCCTGTCATCGGTTTGAACATGGAGGAGGTAATCGCCCTCCAGGACAGCGCTTGAGCCCCCACCGTAAAACTGCAGATGGCCAAACCTGCCTTCCTCATTCACGCGCCAGGTCGAGCTGTCCTTGCCATCCGCAATCTCTTCCAGCCAGGCGATCATCGCGCGGAATGGATCCCAGATGTATGAGCAACTAATCGCAAATAGCTCGTGCAGCGGTTTGACACGTACCGAGATCCAACCCGCGTTGGGTTCAGAAAACTCCACCTCGAGCGCTTGCAGCGGAGTGGAACCCTCGAGCGCGTGATCGAAGATATCAGCCATGACCAGATCCTTTCGAACCCGGCGTTAGCTTCCTTTCGGGGACCTCATCCAGTGGAACCGAAGACCGGTGCCATTTGACAGGTCAGATTCGGCATATATAAAACAATCGAGATAATCAGATGTCTGATTAATTTGGGGAGTGTTATGAAGGGTATCTCGAGTGCAGTGCTTATCGTTGGAGGAGGGCCGGTCGGCATGTGCTGCGCAATTGATCTCGCGCAGCGAGGTGTATCCGTGGTGGTTGCTGAACGTAGGCCAGCCGGCCAACCCCCGAGCGTCAAGTGCAATCACATTTCATCGCGCACGATGGAGACTTTCCGCCGCTTTGGAGTAGCTGATAAAATACGGGCGGTCGGGCTTCCGGATGACTATCCGAACGATGCAGTCGTAAGAACAAGGGCGACTGGCTATGAGCTCGCGCGAATTCCCATTCCGTGCAGGGCTGACAGGTTCACAGATTCGAGCGGTCCGGATGGGTGGTGGCCAACGCCTGAGCCACCGCACCGCGTGAACCAGATATTCTTTGAGCCGATCCTGTTCGAGTTCGCCCGGAATATCCCGGAGATCACAATTCTCAACCGCACTGAAATCCGAGATGTTGAGCAGGGCGAAGATGGGGTTCGCGCGCAGGCAGTCGATCTCGACACGGGCAAGTCTATCGAGATCCAGGCACAGTATGTCGTAGGATGCGATGGGGGACGTTCGACGATGCGCCGCAAGATCGGCGCACGTCTAACGGGCGATGCTGTCATTCAACGTGTTCAGACCAGCTATATCCGAGCACCCGATCTCATAAATCGCATCACACCTCCGCGAGCGTGGATGAGCTACCTCTACAACCCTGACCGTGCAGGTAATCTGGTAGCCATTGATGGAAAGGAGACTTGGCTAGTTCATAATTACCTGTTGAATGACGAGAAGGACTTCGAAAGCGTCGATCGCGATGCCTGCATTCGTTCTCTGCTCGGGGTGAACGAGGCCTTCGAATACGAACTCCTTCAAAAGGAGGATTGGATCGGGCGTCGCCTGGTGGCCACGCATTTGAGAGATAGGAGGATCTTCCTCTGCGGGGACGCTGCCCACTTGTGGGTGCCTTACGCGGGCTATGGCATGAACGCGGGTATAGCGGACGCAATCACGCTTTCATGGCAGCTTGCGGCAGTAGTCAACGGCTGGGCGACTGATGGCATGCTGGCGGCCTATGAGGCGGAACGACTTCCGATTACGGATCAAGTTTCAAGGTTCGCCATGAAACATGCCAAGGGCGCAATTAGCGAGCGGACCAGTATCCCGCCGGAAATCGAAGATTCCAGTCTCGAAGGCGAAGCGGCACGTACGGCTGTCGGAAAAGCCACGTATGAACTTAATGTGCAGCAATTCGCGTGCGCGGGTCTGAATTATGGGTACTACTACGACAGCTCACCCATCATCCTTTATGATGGCGCCGAGCAGCCGGCCTATACCATGGCTGACTACACTGAATCGACTGTCCCTGGATGCCGCACGCCGCATTTCTGGATGCGCGATGGTAGTTCACTTTATGACCGGCTGGGACCCGAGTACACGGTTCTGACGTTCGATCCGTATCTGGACATCGAGCCGCTTCTCCAAGCTGCTCAAAGTGTCGGCGTCCCAATAACAGTACTTAACCTTTCGGGCGAGCCCGCGCCCGCGTGCTATGATACTCGGCTAGTGGTAAGCAGGCCGGATAGACACGTCGGCTGGCGTGGTGACGAACTGCCCGTCGAGATTGATGCCTTCGTTGACCGCCTTCGCGGCGGGCGCTCGAGTTGATCTAGTCGCGAAGGAGGGGGGTGCGTATCTCGGCATTCATGCTGTTCACCAGCTTTGTCAGCAAGCGGACGAACTCGTCTGCCTCGGCGGGGATGAATGCCGCCAGCAACCTCTCCTTCACCGCTAGCGCAGCCGGTTGAACCTGGCGCAGCGCTTGAAGTCCGAGCTCCGTGATCGTGACGAGGTTTCGACGCCGATCCTCAGGATCCGGGATCCTGTTTATGTAATCGTTCTGGGCCAGGTTTTTGAGCACAAGGCCCGCGGTTGAACGGTCTACTCCCATCGCCCTAGCCAGCCCGATCTGGTCCAGAGGGCCGCGAGCGAAGACCACGGTCAAAGCACCCATTTGGCTAGCCGTGAGGCCAGTTTCAGACGCCTCTTCCTCAAAGAGCGCTTGTGCGATCTGATGGGCACGGCGGATTAGGAAGCCTGGGCGCCCATAAAGCGCTTCCAGCTGATCATGCGGCGGTAGAGCGCCTGTCTTCATTGAGGTCACGGCTGCGCTTTCAAGCTAATTTCAAGGGCCATGGTGATAGAGTTGCTCATTTTTAGTATGTTGTTTTCATTTATAAATTCCACGCATCCAAGAACTGTGGGATCGTTCTGAGCAGACCGTGAGATGACCTGACGAGCTTCTACATGCGGTACTTCCAGAGGGATTTCGTGCAGTTGATCCTTAATGGGGGAGCTATCGATGGGCCTCTTAAACATCAGGGCAAATCCAACGTTACGGATAAGAGACTGATTTACCACTGAGAAGCTATCTGCTTCGAGGGCAATTTGGCAGTCATTTATTCCCATTTTGAACAACGTTTCATCAAGAAGTGATCGCATCTTGGTTTTGCGCGGAACAGTTATCAATGGGCTTTTCATCAGATCTAGAATCGTCACTTTGGGATTGCGGGCAAGCTCGTGACTTTTGGACACATATAGGGCGAGGGGCTCAAGCCAAAGCGGGACAGAATGAACCCCGGGGATCGGGCCGGTCGTGTATACGATGCCAAGATCAAGCTCTTCGCGATGGATCTTCTCCATCACAAACTCGAACGGCCCCACTTCAACCCCTACCGTTACGTCGGGATGTTCCGCCGCATACTGGGCTAGAGTGTCGCCAATCAGGTTAACGACAAACGTGTGCGCTCCAATTTTGAGTTGCTTAATGCGACGGCCGTCTTTCGAAAACAGGTTGGTGAAGCTTCCGAAGCGATCGATGAGGATTTTCGCTTCCTTGTAGGCGAGCACGCCCCTTTCTGTCGCTGTCGCCAGCATCCCACGCTGCCGCGCGAAGAGGCGGGCTCCCAATGCGCTCTCCAGAGCCGATATGTGATTACTGATGGAGGCCTGACTAATGTGCAGACGCTCCGCAGCTTCGCGAAAACTGCCAGCCTCCACGACGACCGCAAACACCTCAAGTTGCCGGATGGTTATCTTGGTCACGAACGATAATAGCCTCTCACCTATATTGTTTTAGCTTCGAGGCTCCTTGCTATCAGAACTTCGACTGCCGTAAGCCTCCAATTAGGAAGACATCTGACGAATTCCTAGCGAATTCCCAGCTAGTCGTCCCGGAGCCCCAACGCTGGGGCGGTAGACCCGAAAACGGGCAGGGAGAGGCGGAATGGCGAAGTTGAACGTGCGCGCTTCGGCGCGTGGAGCGATGTTGGCTGGTGCAGGTGCGATGGCTATCCTCTCTTCGGCTGCTGCTGCTGAAGGCGCTGCGTCTGACGAGCAGGGCGCAAGGGCGCTTTCGGAGAATGAGACGCGCGCTTCCGCAAGCGAAACGAGCGAGGGTGAAACCATCTTCGTCACCGGCTCTCGTGTCGCGCGCTCGGGCTTTAATGCACCCACCCCCACGACGATAATCGACGCTAAGCAGCTTGATCGGCGCGCGGTAACAAATATCGCTGACATACTGAGCGAGACTCCCGCGTTTCAGTCGAGCTCCAACCCTCAGACCACGGGGGTACGATCGGTTTCTCCTGGCGCTAACTTCGCTGACCTTCGTGGACTTGGTTCCACACGTACCCTGGTCTTGGTTGATGGCCGTCGTTTCCCTCCGCAGATAAACGCACTTGAAGGGTATCAGGTCGATCTCAATCAGGTGCCTTCGCTGCTCGTGGAACGTGCGGAAGTGGTCACCGGCGGTGCTTCAGCACAATGGGGGTCCGACGCGGTCGCCGGTGTAGTTAACCTGATCCTGAAAAAGGATTTCGAAGGCATCCAAGCCGTTGCGCAGTACGGTATTTCGGAGCAGGGCGATAATGAGGAGTACCGGCTGGGTGCGCTATTTGGCACATCCTTCGCAGATGGGCGGGGCCATTTCGAGCTTGCTGCTGATTACGTAAACAACGGCGGAGTTGGGGATACCTATACGCGTGACTGGGGCCGGAAGGGCTATCAGATTGTTGCCAACCCGACGGCGGGTCAGGCGCCGACCAATCTCATCCTCCCTGACGTTCAGTTCTCTACTGTGACGCCGGGCGGAATCATCAATAACACTATTCTCCGCGGCACACAGTTTGGGCCAAGCGGAACTATTCTGCCCTTCAACTATGGTACCTACGTCGGTGCAACCAACATGGTTGGTGGAAGTAATACCGGTTATAACATCAATACTGGCGTCGACATCGCCCCTGCTCTCGAGCGCTTCGCCGTATACGGTCGCGCTAGTTACGAGTTTTCGTCGGCACTCGTTGCTGCTCTTGAGTACTCGCATTCTTACGCAAGTGGCGGCGGGATGACATTGCCGGCACGTGATACTGCCATCGCAATCCGTCGAGACAACGCTTACCTGCCGACCGACATCTATGATGTGATGGTCGCGAACAACATCCAGTCGTTCAATCTTGGTCGCATGAGCTATGACATTGGTGTCGCAGAATCCGATGTATCGAATACGACGAGCCGCGTCGTAGCGAGCTTCAGCGGCGATCTTGCGGATAGCGGCGATTGGCGCTGGGACGGCTATTATCAATACGGCAAAAACGTCAACGAGCAGCGAGTGCTGCGCAATCGAATCCGATCGCACTTCGCACTCGCTGCGGATGCGGTGTTCGACAACGGAAGAATTGTTTGCCGGTCGACGATTGCCAATCCGAACAACGGATGTGTCCCCCTTAATCTTTTCGGTGATGGCGCTCCATCGGCCCAGGCAAAAGACTACGTTACAGGCACTACCGAAGGAAGAACGGATTACGAACAGCACGTTGCCGCAATCAACATCGCAGGCAATCCGTTTGAAACCTGGGCTGGCCCCGTATCGATTGCGACTGGCGTTGAATATCGTAAGGAAACACAGGCCACGATTGCTGATCCAATCGCCGAGGCCGGGGGGTTCGAGGCGAACAACTCACGTTCCTATGGCGGCAAATTCCACGTCATCGAAGGGTACCTCGAGTCCGTTGTTCCGCTAGCGTCCGATACGGCGTGGGCGCGCTCACTCGATTTGAACGGTGCGATCCGGGTCGCTGACTACAGTACTGCGGCCGGAACGCAGGTGACTTGGAAGGTTGGCGCGACTTACGAGCCGATAAGTGGACTTCTGTTCCGCGCCACGCGCTCTCACGACATTCGCGCACCAAGTATCTACGAGCTGAATCTGCTCAGCGTGCCTAACAGCATTATTCTCAGTTACTCGCCGCATCAGGTCCAGGTAACAAGCTACTTGTCCGGCAACCCGATGCTGCAACCCGAAAAGGCGAACACGCTAGCGATCGGAGCGTCCTACAGACCCGATTTCCTTTCCGGATTACAGGTGTCTGTAGACTTCTATCGTATCCATGTTCGCGATTTGGTTAGCTCCCTTGGTACGCAAGGTGTGGCTGACGCATGCCGTACTGGTCAGACGCAGTATTGCTCATTCCTCACCTTCGATGGGAATGGAGTGCCCACTTCTGCTCTGTCGACCTATGTCAATTTGGCGTCAGTTAAGCTTGAGGGCGTGGACTTTGCACTCAGCTACAATCGCCCGATTGGCGAGGATGCCCGCTTCTTCATCAACGGCTTGGTTAACTACAACATGCACGCCAAGGTTGATCCGGGCACTGGCGTGGTGGTCGATCGTGCCGGTGAGATCGGTTCCAAGCGGGCGGTGGGCCTCTCAACGGGCGCGTCACCCAAGATACGCTTCACGCTGTCTTCTGGTGTCGACCTGGGCAAATTCAGCTTCTCGGGACAGCTCCGCTACATCGGAAGTGGCACCTACAACAATGAATGGACCTCTGGAGTCCAAATAAACGATAACGACATTGATGCCGTTGTGTATGCGGATGCGAACATTTCCTATGACATGTTGGATAATGTTCAGGTGTTCGGAGCAATAAATAACCTACTTGATAAAGATCCTCCCCCGGTTCCAAACGCGCAAAGTCTTGTGACCAATCCAGTATATTACGACATGATTGGACGCAGTTACCGTATCGGTGTTCGATACGGATTCTAGGCGGCTAATTTGCTTCGAGTGCCGGATTTTTAATTGCGAACATTTAATGCGAGGATTTTTATGGATATCCCAGTCGAAGTGACTGCGGGAGCGGACAATGGCGAAGTCATTCGCCTCCGCCATGCTTTTTCTCTTTCGCTGTTCTTCAATGAGCGAATTCGTATTGAGTCCGCTTATGGGGGTGCGCGAACGCACCGGTCTTACGTTGCGCCCGTAGGCGGTGAAGTGTTCGGCCCTCGTCTGCAGGGGAAAGTTCTGCCTTTGGCGGGTGCCGACTATGGGTTCAGCCGCGGGTTTGATGCCCACTACATGCTGCAGGCGGACGATGGTGCACTGATCTACATTCGCAATCGTGGACTAATGCGGCGCTGGGATCTGGATACCGGAGAAGCGCTAAGTCCAACGGAGCCCAACCCTGACAGTCCAATCCGGCGCACTATGCGGGTTGCCCCTTTCTTTGATGCGCCGACGGGCCCGCACGATTGGATGAACCGAACGGTCTTCGTGGGGCATGGGCACCGCTACCCTGACCCAGATCACAGCATCTTTACCTACTACGAGGTCCTTTAGGCCGCCCCCTGAGGTGATAGCCAACGATCTAAGTCAGGATATGAACATGACTGAGTTTTCCGTTCCAGAAACGCAGACAAAGAAGGTTGGCGAAGTGGTGCTGCAGCCTGCGTTTCGTATTATGGCCCAAGTTGAGAAAGAGCAGATTACCCCGACTTCGCGAGGCGATCGCCTCTTTCAACGAATAATCGGCGGGACGATGTCCGGTCCCTTGCTCAATGGAACTCTCCACCCGCGTAGCGGAGGCGAATTTGGGTTGGGTAGGGATGATGGTGCGATCGAACTGAATACGCACTTCATGGCGCGCACCGAGCATGGTGAAATGCTCTACGTCACACACACCGGAATCAGGCGTGATGCAGACGGGTACTACCGCTTCACAGCGTATTTCGATTCTGAGGGCGATGGGCCCCATGCTTGGCTGAACGATACCTTGGTGGTCGGAACTGGCCGCCTCGGCCAGTCTGGCGAGGACATCGAGTTCACGTACTTCGTGGTTGCATAACTACCGCTCTCGAACATCCGAACACTGAGAGGATCGCCAAATGGCTTCCGAAATGGCGTCACAGCATAGCGGTACCGAAGGAGGGCAGCCAGCACGGCGAGATTGGACGGCTTCGACGATTTGGACCGTCACTCTCCTTGGAATAATCTCAGCGTTCAATTTTATCGATCGAAGCATTTTTGGTCTCAATCTCCAGCTCATCAAAGAGGAGATGGAGATTTCGGATACGATGTTGGGGATCATCTCGGGCATCGTTTTTGTGGCATTTTACTCAATCATGGGCATCCCGGTTGCCCGGTTGGCCGATCGCTTCAGTCGCAAGAAGATCCTTGCCATCGGCTTTATGTTTTGGAGCGCGATGACGGCGGCCACCGGGTTTGTGACCAACGTCTGGCAACTCGCGCTGACGCGCTTTCTCATGGGGGCAGGGGAATCTACCGGGTTTGCGCCGCCAAATTCGATGGTGGCCGACCTGTTCAGCAAGGCAAACCGCCGGCTTGGGATAGGTACATACCGCGCTATTGCAGCCTTGGGCGGTATCGTTCTGTTTCCCCTCGTTGGCTGGATCACACTTCATTGGGGCTGGCGAGCGTCGTTTATCGTCATGGCTGTGCCGGCGCTCGTCCTCACGCCACTGCTACTATTTACGGTTCGTGAGCCACTCCGCGGAGAGTCCGATCCTGGCGGTCCGCGCAAGGAAAAGGCTGGCACGCTCAAGCAGGCTCTTCAGTTTCTGCTCGGAGCCAGATCGTTTATCTTCATGATACTCGGCGGCATTTGCATGGCCACCACGGTTCATACGAATGGGACCTGGAGCTCTGCATTCTTGATGAGGGTTCATGATTTTGACCCTGTCGAAGTCGGGCAGCTTCAAGGTTTTCTTCGGCAGCCCATGGCCTTCGCAGGTGGCCTGCTCGGCGGCTACCTTACCGACCGGCTAAGTCGGCGGGACGAGCGTTGGCGAATGTGGCTTCCCGCAGCGGCGTGCCTTGCTGTCGGGCCGATGGAAATGGCTTTCCTCTTCGGTGAGACGAGCGCGGTGTGGATGACCGGCCTCGCTCTCACGAGCTTGTTCGGCATGATGCAGATGAGCCCGATCTTTGCAGCGTGCCTCGACATTTCGAAGCCGCACATGCGCGCAACGGCAACGGCCTTCTTCCTGCTCATCATTAATCTCATTGGCGATCTTGTGGGGCCGGTCGCTATCGGCTTGATGAACGACACTATTTTCTCGGCCCACGGTGATGAGGCGATCCGCTACTCGATGGTTTTCGGTGCGATAACTGCATCGCTCGCTGGAATATTCTTCTTCTTCGGGGCGAAGTACATTGTTGCCGATACCAAGCGTGCCGAGGCGTGAAGATGCCATCGCTGACGTCCGCCGAAGGTTTCGGGTTCATCGAGAGCCACGACGGCTGCAGACTGCATGTCGTCGTGGGTGGCAGTTCCGGTCAACCACCGATCCTGTTCATCAACTCGATCGGCCTGGATCACTCGATGTGGGACCGACAGGTCGGACCGCTGGAGAACGATTGGTATACTGTCAGGTACGACAGTCGCGGGCATGGTCGATCTGGCGTTCCGCGCGGCGAATACACAATCGAAATGCTGGGCTTGGACGCACTGGCAGTGCTCGATGCTCTCGATATCGAACGTGTTGTGGTGGTCGGCTCATCGATCGGTGGGATGACGGCTCTGTGGCTGGCTGCCAATCACCCCAAACGGGTGGAAAAGCTGGTTCTTGCGAACTGCACCGCGCATATCGGCAAGCCCGCGATGTGGGCGGAGCGGATCGCTCAGATACAAGCGGGTGGCATGGACACGATCGCAGAAGCAACTGCGTCGCGTTGGCTATCCGATACCTTCAAGACGGAGCGGGCAGAGGAGGCGCGTCGTCTCGTCGAACAGCTGCGGGTAACCCATCCGGATGGGTTTGCTGGAATGTGTGCAGTCCTACGAGATGTGGACCTTCGCGATAGTTTACCGTCGCTGACAGCGCAGACGTTGGTGATCGGGGCCGGGGGCAGCGGTCCGGAGACTGCGGCTGCAGCCCGGCTGGCAGATACAATTTCCAGCGCTGAGTTCGTGCAGGTCCCGCACGGTGGGCATCTGTCGAACCTGGAGAGCCCAGACGCCTTCAATGCCGCGCTGAACTGCTTTCTCACATCTGATATTTCCTAGGAGCGACGTCGAAGATGGTCGATTTGTCGAAGGGGCGCCGTCAAGGCTTCGTTGCGCCTCAGCGTTTTGAAGCAGACGTGTTCGACTGCGAAGTGGTTGGCGAGATTCCGCATGACCTGAAGGGCATGCTCGTGCGTGTGGGCGGCGATCCGCTTTATCCGCGCCGGTTCGATCACGATTCCAGCGCGAATTCTGACGGTTACATTAGCTCATTTTCGTTCAATTCTGGCGTCGTTCACTATCGTGGGCGCTATGTCCGGACAGACCGGATGATGGCCAACCGTAAGGCCAAGCGCGAGCTCTTCGGTGTTTACCGTAACCCCTTTACCGACGATCCGTCGGTAGCAGGGATGGATCGCTCAGTGGCAAACACTGCGCCCGTTGCACACCATGGAAGGCTATTTGCGCTTAAGGAAGATGGGCTGCCTTACGAGATTGATCCGCTAACACTTGGAACCCTTGGGCGTTATGACTTTGGCGGGGCGTATAAGAGCGAGACCTTTACGGCCCATCCCAAGATCGACCCCACAAATGGCGAGCTGATTTGCTACGGATCGCAGGCAACTGGCCTGCTTTCGGATGACCTGTTCATCTACATCGTCGACACTTCCGGAGAGGTGAAGAAGGAGATGCGTATCAAGGTGCCATACGTGAGTATGGTCCACGATATCGCAATCACCGAGAATTACATACTGATCCCGATCTGGGGTTATGTGACGAGCATGGAGCGGCTCCAATCCGGTGCCGTCCACTGGGCATGGGACGACACTCTGCCCGCCTATGTTGGGGTGGTTTCTCGCCACGGCGACGGCTCCGACGTGCGGTGGTTCAAGGGGTCTGCGGGACAGGCGACCGTTCACACTGTCAATGCATGGGAGGAAGGCGGGCAGATACACTTGGACGCCGCGATATTTACAGGCGCGCCCTTCCCCGACTTCCCGATGATCGATGGATCGGCGTGGGATGTAACGCGCGCAAAGGCATTCTTCACGCGCCAAACTTTTGATCTTCAAAGCGCTGAGGATGGTTGGAGCGAAAAGGTGATGTTCGACATCCCGGTCGCGGATCTCGCACGAATGGATAATCGGTTCCGCACAAAGCGGTACAGGTATGCTTTCACGCAATTCTTTGACGGCACGAAGGCCCTGGACGCTAAGATCGGTACGGGGGGCAATGCCAAGGGTACCGTGCGCAACTCATATGGCCGGTTCGATATGGAGACCGGTGAGGTGCAGGCCCTGTTCGCTGGTGAGCGACATTCGTTGCAAGAGTGCCAGTTCGTACCTCGGTCGGCCAACGCGCCAGAGGGTGACGGGTATCTGCTCGGCGTTGCCAACAATCTCGTCGACATGCGCAGCGAACTCATCATTGCTGATGCTGCCAATCTCTCCGCTGGCGAACTGGCACGCGTTATTTTGCCGTTCCGCGCTTCCGCGCAAATCCACTGCGAATGGCTGACCCCGGAAGAATTTCCGAAGATCTTTTTGGATGAACGCTGAGCGCCTTTTGTGGCTAGCAGCATGGCGGAACATCAAAGGATGATACGACCCGTGATCAAGAAGGTTGGTTCGGCGATTGCCGCTTTGCTCCTGCTTTCCGGCTGTTCCGGGGGCGATCCAGGCGAGATCGACAACGAGCGATTGCTCTTGGCGCAGGAATATCCGGAAAGCTGGCTCATGGTCGGCGGCGGTTATGACGAGCAGCACTATTCCAGGTTGGCCCTGATCAATGCGTCCAACGTGGCTGATCTTGCGCCCGCCTGGGTGGCCGAATTCGATGTCTATCGGGGGCAAGAAGGGGAGCCCTTGGTCGTCGACGGCATAGTCTACCTTGTCACCGCTTGGTCGAAGGTGCACGCCTTGGATGGCGCTTCCGGAAAACTCCTTTGGAGTTACGATCCCAAGGTCCCGGGCGAATGGGGAGCCAAGGGATGCTGCGACGTGGTGAGCCGTGGGCTCGCCTACTTTGAGGGCAAGGTGTATCTCGGCGCCTATGACGGTCGGTTGATCGCGATCGACGCCAAGACCGGCCAGGAGCAGTGGTCGGTCAATACAATCGATCGCACCAAGAAATACACTATCACCGGTGCTCCACGTGTATTCAAAGGAAAGGTCGTCATCGGCAATGGCGGCGCCGAGTACCCAACACGCGGATACGTTACGGCATATGATGCCCAGAATGGACACAAGGTTTGGCGTTTTTATACTGTGCCGGGCGATCCCGATGTCCAGGATGGGGAAGCATCCGATGAGGCTCTCGAGCGTCTAGCTCGGCCAACCTGGTTCGGCGAAGATTATTGGAAGAATGGCGGAGGTGGCACCGCTTGGGATGCCATCGTGTATGACCGTGAACTCGACCGACTCTACATTGGTACGGGTAATGGCGCGCCGCATAACCACTATGTTCGGTCGCAAGGAAAGGGCGATAACCTCTTCTTGTCGTCAATCGTTGCGGTAGACCCGGACACAGGCGAGTACATTTGGCATTATCAGGTAAATCCCGGCGAAAGCTGGGATTACACCGCCGTACAGCCAATTGTCTTAGCTGATCTCCGGATCGACGGAAAAATCCGCAAGGTACTGATGCAAGCGCCGAAGAACGGGTTCTTCTACGTAATCGATCGGGAAACCGGCAAACCGATTTCTGCGCAACCTTTCGTGGAGAACCCTCGCTGGGCGTCCCGGATCGACCAAGCAACTTGGCGGCCGGTGGAGAATCCCGGTGCGCGATACATCGATGCGCCTTTCATAAACATGCCTGGCCCTCCCGGTGCGCATAACTGGCAACCTATGGCATTCAGCCCTGATACTGGATTGGTATACCTTCCGACATCGACGAACGCCCAACGAATGAAGGCGAGCGTCGAAAGTACACACGCTTCGCCTGATGTCGCTAATCTGGGCGATCTCCCGGTGCCTGAAAATTTCCTCCAGGCATGGGACCCGGTTCGCAATGAAATGCGCTGGAAGGTGCCGGTAGAAGGTTACCGCACCGACACCGGCGGCGGGGGCGTGCTCGCAACGGCGGGAAACCTCGTCTTCCAAGGCCGGGGAGAGATAACCGGAGAATTCCTCGCCATAGCCGCCGACAGTGGCAAGGTCCTGTGGCGCACCGAAACTCCGAACCAAATCATGGCTGCTCCAGTCACCTATATGATCAACGGGGAGCAATACGTGCTCGTAGCCATGGGGGCGGGCGGGCCATCGCTGCTATGGGGATCCGCTCAAGCGCCACGCGAACGTCAGCCCACACGTCTTGTGGCATTTAAGCTTGGCGGGAAGGCAGTACTGCCAGAGCCTCCGCCATTCGCCGGCCCGGCAGCGCCTCCGGTGGAACAGTTCTCCAACGCGTTGGTGACGAAGGGCGAGGAGCTTTATTCGACCAACTGCAGCCGCTGCCACGGGCGGCCTATAGAGCGAGCATCCAACATTCTGCCCGACCTCAGGCGGTCGAGCTACCTCGCCGATCGCAATGCCTGGAACATGGTTCTGATCGACGGGGTACTTTCAGATCTCGGAATGGTCAGTTTCTCGGACAAGATTTCCCGAGAGGATGCGGAAGCAATCCGCGCGTATGTTGGACGCCGTTCGCAGGATCTAGCGCGCGCTCAGGCGGCTGGGATTTCTGAGCGACCAAGCCGTGGGCGGTGATTGTTGAATTTGCCGCCGGCGCGCGAGCGTTCAGTGCCTAGCCTACCAGAAACGGACGCTGACGATAATGCTTCGAGGTTTAGTTTATGAGTGAGATCGTTTTGGGCATGTGGACCTCGCACGGTCCAACCCTTTCTACTACGCCAGAACAGTGGGCGCTGCGCCTCCCGTTCGATCTGAAGCGAAAGCATCCATTTCGCGGACAGGTGTTTTCCTACGACGAATTAGTGAAGTTGCGGGAAGGGGAGGATCTCGCTTGGCAAAGTTCCCTGGATCAACGGACTGCCCGGCATGATCGATGCAACGATGCTATCGCGGCGATGGCTGATTTGTTTGCCAAAGTTCAGCCGGATGCAGCGATTATATTCGGGAATGACCAACGAGAACTGTTCCTCGAAGACCTGACACCAGCCATTACGGTGTTCACAGGCGAGACGATGTGGGACGAGCCCGCAACGGAGGCACAGGCGGCTAAGATGTCTCCCGGCATCCATGCGGCTGAACACGGACATTCGCCGCCTGAATACCGCGAGTATCCCGCACACAAGGATCTGGCTCATCACCTCAGCAGAGCGGTCGTCTGCGAAGGGTTTGACATAGCTGTGTCGAACAGCCTGCCAAAGCAGCCTGATCATTGGCACAGCGGAACGCCGCACTCGTGCGGGTTCATTTACCGGCGCATCATGCGTGACAAGGTCATCCCTAACGTTCCGATCTTCGTAAACACGTTCTTTCCGCCGAACCAACCCACTGCGCGGCGTTGCTTTGAATTCGGGCGCGCGGTCGGTCTTGCCGTGCGAAGTTGGAAGGGGGGTGAGCGGGTCGCGGTATTTGGGTCCGGCGGGATGAGTCACTTCGTCATCGACGAAGATTTCGATCGCATGTTCTTTAACGCGATTAGTCAGCGTGACGGCGAGGCGCTTTGCGCGATCGATGAATGCCATCTTCAGTCGGGCACCTCTGAGCTCAAGACGTGGATCATGGCAGCCGGCGCCCTGTTCGACACCGATCTGGATGGTGGCGTCGTCGGCTATGAGCCTTGCTATCGCTCTGAAGCCGGCACCGGCACCGCGAACGGCTTTGTTGCGTGGAGCTGAAATGACCAACGATGTATCCAAGAGACTAGCCGCGTTCGATTGTTGCGCACTTTCTGACACGATGGATCGGCTTGGCTTGGACGGGTGTGTGACCGGGCTCAGCGCAGGCCTACCGGGACGCAGAATTGCAGGACGCGTTCGAACTATGCGTTTGGCCGCTGGTTCTCCTCCTCCGGGGGCTCCTGTGCGCCACCTTGGCGCGTCCACGATTGATGCTGCAGAAACCGGTGACATTATCGTGATCGAGCAGCCTTCCGCCATTGATGCCGGTTGTTGGGGTGGGCTGCTCAGTCATGCTGCTGTTCTGAAAGGAATCGCGGGCATTGTTGCTGACGGACTGGTGCGCGACATCGATGAAATTCGCGAGTTATCGCTCCCGGTTTTCTGCAAAGGTTATACCGCGCGGACGGCCCGTGGACGAGTTTACGAATGCGCTACAGGTGAACCTGTCCAGGTCGGCGGACTGACCGTCGAGCCCGGAAGTCACGTGGTAGCTGACACCAGTGGCGTGGTTTTCATACGTCAAGAAGATGTCGAGCAGGTCATCGCTGTGGCCAGCGAAATCGCCGCACGGGAGCAAGCGATGGCGAGCAAGCTATCTGCCGGCGAAACAGCCTCATCTGTCCTCGGCGCGAGCTACGAACATATGCTGAAAAAGGATACTTGAACGTGCTGGACGCCAATCTTCAACGCGCGCGCGGGTTGGAAACTGCTACGCTCAGCGATGCCATGGATCGACTTGGTATCGTGGGCCAGTGCAGCGGAATTCATCCTCGCGACCCAGGCTTCAAGCTGGCGGGGCGCGCGCGCACGATACTTTACGGCCCTGCGGGCAAGCCCGCGGGTACGGTGGGCGATTATATCGACGATATCGAGCCCGGCGAAGTGATGGTTCTCGACAACGGCGGGCGTGAGGACGTCACTGTTTGGGGGGATATCCTTACCGAAATTGCGTCGCGGAGGGAATTGGGCGGCACGGTCATCGACGGGATCTGCCGCGACGTCGCTTGCAGTCGCCGACTGGGGTATCCCGTTTTCGCGCGGAACCATTGGATGCGCACGGGAAAGGATCGAGTGCAGGTCGAGGCTTACGACGTTCCCGTCACAGTCGGAGGCGCGCGCGTCGTCAAAGGTGACATTGTGATCGGCGACGCAGATGGGGTGGTCATTATCCCCAAAGGTCATGAGGACGAGATACTCAAGGCTGCCGAAGAAATTCATGCGGTTGAGGAGGCGATACGCGACGCAGTTCGTGGCGGAATGCGTCTCGCTGACGCGCGCCGGATCAATAACTACCATCACCTTCAGACGCGAACGGAGTCCGTATGATTATCGATTGTCACGGACACGTCAGCGCTCCTGTCGAGCTGTGGGCTTACAAAGCCAATATATTGTCACACCGAGGGTCGCACGGTCGTGGTGGCGTTCGGGTCACTGACGAACAGATTATCGAGGCTGCTCACAAGAAGGAGGCCTTCCCGAAGGGGCATATTCCCCTGCTCGATGATCACGGCACCGATCTCCAGCTTATCTCCCCGCGGCCGTTCCAGATGATGAACTCGTTCGAACCCGGTCGAGTCGTGCACTGGTTCTGCGAAGAAGTGAACACGATCATTCATCGCCAGTGCGAGTTGATTCCAGACCGATTCATTCCTGTCGGGGGCCTGCCTCAAGTCGCTGGCGAGCCGATTGAGAATGTCTTTGGCGAGCTCAACCGGATGGTTTCGCTAGGTTTCAAGGGCGTCCTGCTCAATCCCGACCCTTACGAAAATACAGGCGTTCAACCGCCTGGGCTGGGCGACCGCTATTGGTATCCGCTATACGAGAGACTGTGCGAGCTGGATATGCCAGCGCACATTCATGCCACGGGTTCGCGTTCCGACAGGGTCCCGTACTCGCTGCATTTCATCAACGAGGAAACCATAGCGGTCTATAACCTCTGCAATTCCGACGCCTTTGACGATTTTCCTGATCTGAAGATCGTTGTTAGTCACGGAGGTGGGGCAATGCCCTACCAGTTTGGGCGGTTTGAAGCTGGGTCGCTTCGTCAGAAGCATCGTTTTTCGGACCGGATGCGCAAGCTCTATTTCGACACGGTTCTTTACACTGAGGAAGCACTACGTCTTCTTATCAAGACCGTCGGTCCAGAACGATGTCTATTTGGCAGCGAGTGCCCTGGGGTCGGCTCCCATGTTCACCCGGACAGCGGCCGACAAATGGATGACATCGCGCCCTGCATTCATGGCTTCGACTGGTTGAGTGCCAACGAGAAGAAGATGATTTTTGAGGACAACGCGGTGCGAGTGTTCAACCTCGATCTGCCCGCAAAAGTTGGCTTGGCGTGAATCTGACAAGACGATCGTTTGGATCATCTCTTGCGCTTGCTGGTGGGGCCGCACTGGCGGGCGCTGGCGCGCAGGCATCGGCAAATCGTCCCTCCGCGGCCGCGATGCGCGAGATATTCCACCGGTATATCGAACAGTTTAATAGCGGCCAGCCTGAACGATTGGTGGCATTCTTTGCACCTAATGTGGTCCTTCATCTTCCCGGCCGTGAATTGATCGGTCCGGAGGCGATCACTGCGCATTATCGTCGGTCCTTCGGCTTCTTGACGGAGTGGCTCAGGCTGGACGCTTTAATAGTTGACGAAGGCGGACTCGCGGCAGAACTCTACACCCGTTTCTCGGCGCATCGCGACTACCCCGATTTCAAGGTTACCCCGTTACGCGCGGGCGACGTTTATGTCGTAACGACCTTCGTTTTTTACGAATTTAATAACGAGGGCCGGTTCACCCTCATTCGCCCAGCGATGTGGCAGCGTGACACGTCCGGCGTGAGAGCGCCGGAAGTGAGAGTGCAATGACTATTCGCAAATCCCGCATTCACACGACCGGTTTCACGAGAGTCCCAGCGAAGACGGTCGAGGCAGCAAGGGGCCTCTCCTCAGCAACGGTCCATGAGGCTGGGGGCAAGATCGGTGTGGTTCCTTCGGGTGTCAAACCCGTCCATTCCCACTTTCGCGTCTGCGGCTCTGTAGTGACAGTGCACTGCCCACCGGGTGATAATCTATGGCTGCATTACGCGATCTATGCTGCTGCTCCTGGCGATGTGATCGTGGCTTATTGCAGCGGCGCATTCGATCACGGTTACTGGGGGGAAGTCATGTCCACCGCTGCAAAGGTCCGCAGGTTGGGCGGCTTGGTGTTGGATGGGTGCGTCCGTGACTTCGAACTTCTCGCGCAAGTGGACTTCCCTGTCTTTGCGCGCGGACTGTGTATCCGCGGAACTGATAAAGACCGTATGGCGACGGGCTGGGTAAATGAGCCGATTTCGTTGGAGGGTTTAAGGGTCAACCACGGCGATTTGGTGGTCGGCGACTGCGATGGCGTGGTGGTAGTTCCGCAGGATCGTGCAGTCGATGTCATCGCAGCCTCGGTATCGCGAGACGAGCAGGAGCTCGAAATTTGCCGCCGCTTAATGAGGGGCGAACGGACGCTCGAGATCTACGCTCTGGGTTAAACAGGTTGCCTAGAAGGCTTGATCCGAAAATCTGCACAAGATGGGGATTAGGTGATGGGGCGGGGACGGGTCTGTCAGGGCAACGTGGCATGTGGATTCTGAGATCGCTAACGGCGTCGTAGGTCCTGTCAAAAGGATGGTTCGTTTGCGGGCCCGCTGCTAGCCGCAGGCATGAGCCAGGCCGATAACCCGTTCCGATATTTCCATTCGTCGCCCGATATCATCCGCATGGTGGTGATGCTGTACGTTCGATACCCGCTGTCGCTCAGGAACGTCGAGGATCTGCTGTTCGAGCGCGGTTATGACTTCTGCCACGAGACGGTACGGTTGTGGTGGAACAGGTTCGGCCCGATGTTCGCAGCCGAGATCCGCAGAAGGCGAGTGAGCCACATGCGCGGCTACCGGACCTGGCGATGGCATCTCGACGAGATGTACGTGAAAATGAACGGCGAGATAGTTTACCTGTGGCGAGCGGTTGACCACGAAGGCGAGGTTCTCGAGAGCTTTGTTACCCGTAAACGGGACAAGGCGGCAGCTTTAGCCTTCATGAAGAAGGCGCTGAAGCGGCATGGAAAAGCCGAGGTGATCGTCACCAACGGCCTGAAATCCTACCCTTCTGCGATGCGCGATCTGGGCAATCTGGACCGACAGGAGGTCGGCCGATATCTCAACAATAGGGTTGAGAATTCGCACTTGCCCTTCCGGCGACGAGAACGAGCCATGCTCAGATTTCGACAAATGAAGACGCTTCAGAAGTTCGCCTCAGTCCACGCTTCTTTGCACAACCATTTCAATTCTGAACGTCATCTCGTCGATCGCCAAACTTACAAGACCCGCCGCTCGGCCGCCCTGGCCGAGTGGCAGAATCTTGCGGCCTGAATTATTCCTACCTAAGCTCTCGCTGCGCCTATTGGAGACGAGTTGTCATCCGACTGACAGCACCAGCACGGGATCGACATCTGCCACGAAACGGTGCGGCACTGGTGGAAACGGTTCGGACCGATGTTTGCTGCGGAGATCAAGCGTCGGCGAGTAAATCGTATGCGCGGATTTCGCCGCTGGCGATGGCATCTCGACGAGATGTACGTGAAATTGAACGGCGAGATGGTCTACCTGTGGCGTGCGGTCGACCAGGAAGGCGAGGTTCTAGAAAGCTTCGTTACCCGTAAACGGGATAAAGCTGCGGCGTTGGTCTTCATGAAGAAGGCGCTCAAGCGCCACGGCTCTCCCGAGGCGATCACCACGGATGGGCTGCGCTCCTACCGAGCCGCGATGGATGAACTCGATATTGGATCGAAGCAGGAGATCGGCCGCTGGGTAAACAACCGGGTGGAGAACTCGCATCTGCCGTTCCGACGAAGAGAGTGGGCGATGCTGAGGTTCCGGCAGCTGAAGAGCTTACAGAAGTTCGCTTCAGTCCATGCCAACATCCACAACCACTTCAGCCAGGAACGTCACCTCGTCGATCGCCAGACTTACAAGACCCGCCGCTCAGCCGCACTGGCTGAGTGGCAGTCGCTTATGGCCTGACCGACGCTGGGGAGGGGGAGTGCCTTGCCAAGTGGAGACGAGTTGCGGTTAGTCCGTTTTTGCACAATGCCTTAGCAAACTGATGTGCACGGACTGGCGACTGATCTGAGGAAGGGGTCGAGCTATTGAATAATCTTCCTATACGCCTGGGCGTCATTATCGGCATGATATTCTTGCCTCTGATATTTGTGCAGGTTTTTGATTTGGTGTTGGGTGATTGTTTTTGGGAAACTGGATGTGGAAGAAATGAGGGCCTCATCGTATTCGGGCTTTTTCTTCTCTCCATTCTGATTAGTTGCTTCATTGGCTGGTTGATCCGACTAGTAGTAGATCAGATTGTGTAGACGCCAGTCATGGTTGATTTAAGAATATTGGCGAAAATCGTATGCTCGATGGTTGCTCTCATTGAGCTAATTGTTATGATGGACTATTTCATACGGAGTAAGGAGTATGAATTCGGAACAGAGGTCGGAGGATTGGTATATTCTTCTGAATTAGTGTATTTATGTTTCAATTTGTTGATTATGGCAACTTGCATGTTTTTAATATTTTCAAATAATAAAATGATTATATTTGGATCTTTTTGTTTTTAATTTTCTTAATTGGATTGGGTGTGTTTGCTTAGGCGGTGCAATTTGTTGCTCAGGCCTGCGTTTGTTGGATCCCTTAGCGGGGACTGTCAGGTTAACTCACCGAGGGGCGAGTGACGCCCATAACTGGCAATCTCACCTCTCAACGGTGGACGCAGCGTTCCACTCCGCCATCGCGTCATCTCGGAACTGACGCATGGTCTTTCGGGAAATCAGGTGACGCTGGACGTTGAAGGTGCTGTAGATTGCGCTGTGGGTTGAGACGAATTCTGAGCCTGCCCCTGGGACTTGAATCTCTACATCTTCCTCTCTCGTCGTCGCACGGAAAGACGTGAATTCTCGACCCGATTATTGTCGCAAACGCCTGGGCTTGTGGCGGGTTTGGCATCGCAATTCGCGTATAGCCGCCCGGTATGAGGCAAGCCCATCGGTCACGATGGTGTCCGGAACGAACCCTTGGTTCTTCAGCAGTTTCCTGAGCAATTTCAGTGCTGCGGCCTTGTTGCGAGGCTTCTGCACCAAGACGTCGAGCACCTCGGCTTCGCTATCGACGGCCCGCCACATAAACAGGCGCCTCCCGTTGATGCGCTCGATCATCTCGTCGAGATGCCAGACGGAATCCGTCCGTGATCGGCGCCGGCGGATGTTCGCCGCGATTACCGGCCCGAACTTGTTGGCCCAGCAGCGTACGGTCTCGTAGGTTGTGTCGATCCCGCGCTGGACGAGCATCTCCTCGACATCCCGCAGGCTGGTCGTGAAACGATAATACAGCCAAACCGCCAATCGGATCGTGTCTGGCGGAAACCGGTGGCGCTTAAGCAAAAGAGGCTTCATCATCGTCTCTCTAGCTGTCGGATTGCCGGCATTGGAGACAAGTTAGCGTTAGACTAACAGCACCCTCAGCCGCACGGGCTGAGTGGCGGCAACGTCGAGCGGCAGGGCGACATCATCGACAACTCGAGTGTGCTGGGAGGCGACTACCGCTGTACTGTCAGCGCCAACTCAGTCAGTGGCGCTCTCGTCACTGACATAGTGAATCGCGCGGTCCAGATTTGTAAGGAAATGGAAGCCGTTTTCAATATGTTGACGCATGGCCAGTTCGGCGGCTGCCCCGTCCCGAGCCATCACAGCACGGACAATCTTTCTGTGATCCTCTAATGCCTCCAGGAGGCGTCCGGCCTGATAAAATGCTTCAAACTGCAGGTGATGTACCGGCGTATCCAGCCTTTTTACGATCTCCGCAATTACTGCGTTACCTGCCCCGCGCATCACGAGTGAATGCCAATCGGCATTAAGCTTGCCGAACCTCTCCGGAATGCCGTTATCTACGCAACTCTCCATCTCATCGGCCAGACGGGCTAACGTCAGTCGATCACCCTCTGTGGCCTTGAGCGCAAACTCCGCCGCGCAAATACCCTCCAGCGCTGCGCGAGCGCGATAAAGCTGGCGCACTTCATCCATCGACGCGCCACGGACAGAAGCGCCGCGGAATTCCTCTATTTCCACCAACCCTTCCGCCGAAAGGCGCTGGAACGCTTCGCGCACCTTGAAACGGCTACCGCCAGTCTCGCGAATGATATCTACTTCCACGAGGCGTTGACCAGGAACAAAGCGGCTCGCTCGAATTTGGGAGCGGATCCAATCCGCTATTTCTGAACCCGACGGACCTTTGCCCACGTTAAATCTGGCAACTTCTTTCATACGCATTGGTTAGGAAAATGAACAAAATTGTCAACAATATCGTTATCGAAATATAGATTGTGTTTCCGTGCCGATTTGGGGAAGCTTCAAGAGGGGATCTGGCCGAATGTCGGATCTGGGAGGAGGCTTTGAGGGACGGTGGACGGCGATTCCATAGACGTGTTGCTTACGGGCGACCTAATTTTGGATGCGCCTGACCCCTGCCATTGGTTATCGGGCATCGCACCCACTTTGCAGGGTTGTGATCTCGCCGTTGGCCACCTTGAAGTTCCGCATACAAGCGTGGCGTTTGAGGCTATCGGAGACGTGCCGGCACCGCCAGCCCCGCCGGAAAACATAGCGGCGATAGCGCGAGCAGGGATCGGAATGGTTAGCCTGGCGGGCAACCACGTGGCCGACTGCGGCGCTGAAGGAATATCCGAGACGATAGCTTTGCTCGCTGAGTGCGGGGTAGCGCATGCTGGAGCGGGGAGTGATATCGATCGAGCTCGAATGCCTGCAATATGCGACGTGAGCGGGACTAAGATTGCTTTACTGAGTTACAACTGTGTTGGTCCGGAGTTCGCTTGGGCGGGTGAGGCAAGTGCTGGGTGCGCTTATTTGGCGTTGGAAACTCTGGACGGAGCGCCCATTTCGCCAACGGCACGCATCGTGTGCATGTCGCCACTTGCTCGCGAGGTTCTGGCAGCTGACATTGCCTCGGCGCGTCTATCGGCGGACGTTGTGATTGTGGCGCTGCATCAGGGAAAGGTGCACACGCCCATTTGTATCGAGGCGTACGAGCTCGAAACGGCGTACGCTGCGGTGGACTGCGGGGCCAATGCGGTGGTGGCGCATCATGCGCACATCCTGCGCGGAATATCGTTCCGCAATGGTGTGCCGATTTTTCATGGCCTCGGAAACGGCTGTGTCGTCACATCGGCTTTGAGCCCGGGGCAGGATCACGCAGCGCGGGGCGAGTGGGTGCAGCGGCGGCGCGAAATGTTTGGGTTCGAACCCGATCCCGCCTACAATCTGGCACCGTTCCACCCCGAAGCTACGAACGCGTTCTTGGGGCGATTGAGGATCGACGCTAGCGGACGCGTCGAGGCGGGAATTGTGCCTGTCCATGTTGAAGCCCCCGGTCGTCCTGTGGTGGCGGACCCGGAAAGGGCGGCATTGATCTCGCGCTACGTAGAGCGGATCACGATCGAAGCTGGCTTGCCGGCTATCCAGATTGCGGCGGACGGGCGAGTGGGCCAACTGACATGAGTTTAGCCGTGAAGATGATCACCTGGGTCGGTGGTTTGGCGCTGCTCATGGCGACATTCGTCGACACAATTGCGGTCGTTGGGCGCAATATCGGCTTGCCGCTCACTGGTTCAATCGAGGTGATGCAGGCGCTCATTGTATTATCGGCCGGGTTAGGCCTTGTCATTGCGACACTCGAAGGGGCGCATGCGCGCGTGCGACTGGTCGTCGATAGGCTGGAGCCTGATGCACGTAGCTTGGCCGACCGCGTGTCCAATCTACTCACAATGCTCTTCTTGCTCGCAATGTTGGCCGGCTCAGTTTGGATAGCGATCGATCTATGGGACGCGCATGAGCAGAGTGAGTGGTTGGAAATCCCATGGGCTGCAATGCGGATGGTGGCAAATGCCTGCCTGCTGATCTGCACTCTCATTCTTGGTTTGCGTGTGATCCGGGGGGAGAGAGGATGATGGCGACCCCCGAAACGGGCCTCGTAGGTATCGTAGTATTGGTCGTGCTTCTTTTGGCAGGTGGCCGCATCGGCGCGGTTCTCGGCCTCGTAGGGCTAGGTGGCCTGGCGATCTTGCTAGGCCTGGAGGCGGCCTTAATTAAAGGCGGCGTTATCTTGATAGACACGCTGACCCGTTACGAATTGGGTACGCTGCCCCTATTTTTGTTCATGGCGCACATTTTTTTCTCGATCGACGCAAGTCGGGACCTTTTCGACGCTGCGGCGAAAATGCTCGGACACCGCCGCGGCGGTCTGGCCTATGCGTCAATCGCAGGGTGCGCTGGCTTTGGTGCGATCAACGGGTCTAGCTTGGCGACAACAGCCACCGTGGGGCTGGTCGCTTATCCGGAAATGAAAAAGCGCGGGTACGATGACAAATTGTCGACCGCTACTATCGCAGCTGGCGGTACGCTGGGGCAGATGATCCCTCCTTCGGGCGCACTGATCGTATTTGGTATCATCGCCGAAACTTCTATTGGCGAGCTTTTCACTGCGGCGATAATTCCCGGCCTTACCCAGGCTCTGTTGTATGCTCTCGTAGTGTTTGTATCGGTACGCGCCATGCCCGGTTTGGCGCCTGCCGGTGAGCGCGCGCCATGGGGCGAACGCCTACGGGCACTGGGCCGGATCTGGGAAATCGGCGTGCTTATGGCGGCTGTGATCGGCGGCATCGCAATGGGTTGGGTCAGCCCAGCAGAAGCAGCTGCATTCGGGGCGATGGGCGCTCTGCTGGTAGCGGCGTGGCGACGCAAACTCACCCGTGAATCGCTCTACAATGCGTTCAGTGAGACGTTACGGACGAGCGGCCTGATTTACTTGATCATTATCGGTGCGCTTCTGTTCTCCGCCTTCGTAGGCGTAACTGGCCTTGCGGATGCTGCAGGCGATCTCGTCAGCGCTATGGACCTCGGCACGTTTTGGACATTGGTCTTGATCGCACTGATCCTGCTCCTGCTGGGCACTGTGCTCGATGGTTTGGGGCTAATGCTCCTTATGACCCCAATCCTGCTACCCATTGTCGAGACCACCGGCTTAGGCGCGATCTGGTTCGGGGTGTTTCTCGTACGCGCGATGGAGATCGGGTTCTTGACGCCTCCGCTGGGAATGAACCTGTACATTATGCAAGGTGTAGCGAAAGGCGTCTCGATCGACCGGATGTTCCGCGGGGTGCTGCCTTTCTTAGCTAGCGACATCGTGCACCTGCTCCTGCTCATTTTGTTTCCTGCGATCGTCTTATGGTTGCCTGGAGTGTTGGGGAGCTAACTTATGATCGCTATTGCAGGTCCTGACCTGCCCCACGAGATATTGCTGGCTGCCGGTCGACACGCCGGGCCCATCGGCTTTGATCCTGATTGCGACACGCATCGGGCCGCGCAGTGGATGGAAAGCAAGTTCGCCCCTTGGGCGTTCGCAGTGATCGAAAGTTGGGCGCGGGGTGCTTATGACGGGCTAGAGAAAGTCTTGTTCAGCCGCGCTGACGATACCTCGCAGCGGCTTTACTATTACGTCTGTGAATTGAAGAGACGTGGTCTGTTGGCGGGTCCAGAGCCTCTTATCTGTGATGTCGCGAAAGTCCCCCGTGATAGCAGTCTTCATCGCACTAGTCATGCGGTGGCAGCTTTAGCCCGTGATTTGAAAGTTACTTGCGAGGCGCTCGAGGCCGCGATTGCTGAAACTAACTTGCGCCGGGCACATGTCGCGGAACTTCCCGTAGGTAGGCGGTGCTTGATTGTTGGCACGCCGCCACCGGACTACCGTCTACACGAAGTGATCGCGGCGCAGGGCTTCAGCGCGGTGGGCCTGACACTAGCCGAAGAGTGGATGAGCCTTGGAGAACCTGTGGCAGAGGCAACGGGAAATCCTGCGATGGCGATCGCGCGCAATATCCAGGCTCGTCAAAGCGGTCCGCGAAGCTTTGCCGACCCAGCGAAGCGGCTTCGTAGCAAAATCGAGGATTGCAATGCTTCGGCAGTCATATTGTGGCGGATTGAAGAAGACGAGGCTCAGTGCTGGCATCTTCCGACCGAACGCCAAGTTTTGCAAGACGTAGGCTTGCCCGCGCTAGTGCTGACCCGGCGTGACTGGCGCGCGCGGGATGGCGTAGCGCAAGAAATCACCGGTTTCCTATCGAAGATTAACGGATGATCCCGCTTCAAGGACATCGTGTGGCGCTGTTGAGCCCAATGCGCGATCGCCCGCTCGCTCGCTACCTTTCTTCGCTTGGTGCAGAACTAGGTGGGCTGGAGAAGCACCGCATGGAGATCGCCCAAGAGATTTGCGGTCTTTCGAAACACCAAGCTGATCGCCTTGTGGGCGAAGGAGTATTCTTTTGAACGCGACCGGCAACCAGCACAGTCGCAAAACGCTGCCGTGCACCACAGAAGCGACTGCATTCCAAAAGGCGTTCGGTGCCGAGTTGCGTCGTAGGGTGGTCGAAGATCGCGAGCCTTATGCCATAGTGCAGGCCGATACGCCGCACGAGATATTCCACGCAATGGATATCCCGATTGTCACAAACCAGTGGTGGTCGGCTTACATCTCCGCCAAACAGCTTTCGGGCCATTACTTTGACGCGATGACGGCGAAGGGGTACCCGGAAAACAGCTGCAAATATTGTTCGTTGGGTTTGGCGTGCACTTTGGCGAACGACCCCGCTACCGCCCCATGGGGCGGCCTACCGCAGCCAACCGTACTGGTCGCGCGGCTCACTTGTGACTGCATACAGCAGGTGTTCGGTCTTTGGGCAGAGGCGCTTGATAGCGAGTTCTTTCCCATGGAAGCGCCCGCGTGGACTGAAAAGGATCCTGAGTGGTTCCTCCATGCGCGCGATGATTGGCGCCGCGTCTATCAGCCTGACCGGATCGCCTTGATGGTCCAAGAGATGCGCGACCTTATCGCGCTGCTGGAGAACCGTTCTGGTCGGCGGTTTGACGAGGGCAAGTTTCATCACTTGATGGAGCAGATTAACGTCCAGGAGAGCTATATTTGGGAAGCCGCGCAAGCGATAGGCAATGCGCGCCCATGCCCGGTGTCGATAGCCGAACAGATGACCAACACTATGATCCCTCAATGGCACCGGGGCTCAGATTGGGCTGTGGCTCACGCAGCAAAGTTCCGCGATCAGGTGCTGGAACGCATCGCGGCGGGTGAAGGCGTCTCCGCAAAAGAGAAGCTGCGTCTCATGTGGATTGGGGCTGGCGTATGGCACGATCCGGGTTTTTACCAATCGCTTGAAGAGCAGTTGGGAGTCGTTTTCGTCTGGTCGATGTACATGCCGTTCGCCGGCCCGGCCTACATCCGAGAATTACAGGGGAGCCCCATGGAAGCTCTCGCCAGTCGCGTGGCTTCGATGAACGAGACCCTCCATCTTCCGCCGTGGATGAGTGGCTGGATGGTCGCAGAGGCAAAGCGCTGCGGAATCGACGGCGCGGTCATGTTGTTGCCTCCCGATAACCGTCTTTCTCAGTCGGGCAACAAGCTGACGGCGTTGGCGCTGAAAGAAGCAGGCGTGCCGGTACTAATGATCGATGGCGACATGGTCGATGCGAACAGTTGGGACCACGACAAAATGGTGAGCTTAGTCGCTGATTTTGCCGAAAACCATCTGGTTGAAAGATAGCTCGCATGAGGGTGCTCTCGCTATTCTGTGCGCTGCTTCTGGCGGCTTGCTCTCGTCCCGTTCCCGAGGGAGTGACCGAGCTTACCTACGCGACGCCCTACCCACCTGCTCATCCGTTCAGCCGAGCTGATCAGCGCTGGATGGATTGGGTCGAGGCTGAGTCGGCGGGGGCTCTGCGCATCCGGCCCATATGGTCGGGCGCTCTTCTCTCTGCGGACATGTCGATGGAGGAGCTTCGCCACGGTGTAGCCGACATAGGTTTGGTTACGCCGATCTACACTCGCGGCGGCACCCACCTTCTGAGGGTCCAAACCGGCTTCTACAGCGGCGCGGATAGCGTTGAATCGCAAGTGGCACTTTTTCGGTGCCTTGAAGGAAGAATCGACCAGATTGGCAGGGAGGTGGCGGGACTGAAGGTCCTCGCGGTGCAGGGTGGGCTCTTGCCAGGAGTGTTGACCAGAAACCGCCGCGTCAACAGTTTGGCTGATCTGAAAGGGCTGCGCATTCGTGCGCCGACCGAGCTGATGCCGGTGTTGCAAAATCTTGGCGCTGATCCCGTAAACATGCCGATGGGAGAGACGTACTCAGCGCTGGCGAAGGGAGTGATCGACGGGGTCGTGGCCTCACCCGACACCTTCCGTTCGTTGCACCTGATGGAGGTCGCCAAATACTTTTACGAGATCAAAGTTCCGCGGGGAGCCTATCCGGCGCGCGCGATGGGCGAGGAGCGCTGGAATGCCCTTACGCCAGCCCACAGGGCTCTCTTAGATCGCAGCACCGCTGAGTGGGAGCGGGCCCTGGCGGACGAGATACGCGCGTCGGAAAAGGTCGGCCGTGAGGCGGGCCAAGGCCAGATCGTTTATACAAGCGCCACCGCAGCTGATCAGAAAATCTTTGACGCGCTTTACTTGCGAGATGGTGAAGAAAATGCCCGCCGCCTTTCTCGCTTTGGGATCGATGGCCTGGCGGCGTTCCGACAAGCTCGAGCGAGCATTTCCGGCCGAAATCAGGTCGAATGTGGAGAGATTTCGTGAGCCAGCCTCTCAAGGGCATCCGCATTGCCGATTTCAGCCACGTGATGGCGGGTCCGTTTGCGAGCCATCTGCTGCGGCTAATGGGAGCTGAAGTTATCAAAATTGAATCGCGAGAAGGCGATCAATTTCGAAACTATGGATCCAACCGCGAGCTGGACGGAATGGCGCCAGCCTTTATCGCCGCAAATGTAGGCAAGAAGAGCATCGCGCTCGATCTAAAAAATCCGGCGGAGCAGGACATCGCTCGGCAGATAGTAGCGCGTAGCGATGTACTGTTGGAGAACTTTCGCCCGGGCGTCATCGAGCGGCTGGGGCTAGGCTATAGTGTCGTCCGCGCGCTGAAGAGCGACATCATTTTTTGTTCAGTTTCGGGTTTCGGCCAAGATGGCCCCCAGCGGGACTGGCCTGCGATCGATAACATCATTCAGGCTACAAGTGGCATGATGCTGATGAGCGGGGCAGAGGGCGACCCACCCATACGGGTTGGCTTTCCGATTGTGGACACGCTGACCGGCCAGACCGCAGCTGTGGCCATTCTGGGAGCGCTTATGCAGCGCGAGCGAACCGGACAGGGCGCGTATATCGACGTGTCGATGCTGGATGCCAGCATGGCTTTTATGACTTCCGCGCTCACGCCTTACTTAGCGACCGGAAAAGTCCTCCAGCGTCTCGGAAATACCGGTTACTCCGAACTACCGACCGCAGCAGTGTTCGACACGCGAGACGGACGCCACATCTCGCTCGGCGTAGTACAGGAAAATCAGTTTGTAGCGCTCGCCGAGGTACTCGGCCGAGCGGATTGGCTGAGTGACCCGCGCTTTGCGACTGCCGACCATAGGCGCGCGAATTTTGGTGAAATGACCGCTCAGCTGCGAGAGATCTTTGCCGGTGGAGATGCAAAAGATTGGGAGCGGAAGCTCAACGCAGCGCGCATACCATGCGGGATGATACGCCGGGTAGATGAGGCTGTGGAACTTTGCAGCCAAACGAGCCTGCTCGACATCGATATTGAGGGCTTTCCAGGAAAGGGAAAAGTCGCTGTCCCGAATGCGGGTTTCAAGATGGAGCCAGGTTGTCCCGGCACTAGCGCCGCGCCGCCGCGGATTGACGAAAACCGCGAGGAGATACTGGCTTGGCTAGCCGGGGACGATCATTGAACGGCCCATAGCTGGGATTCCAGTTCAAGCGCGATCGAATAACTCGCTGAACTGTTTTGGAGGATGCTCGCGATGATCTCGCCTTATCGCTTTATGTTTATAGGCCTTCTGTGCTTTGCGTCGGTCGCCGGGGCACAGGACGGCTATTCTGAGGTGAAACGCGAATCTCTCTATGTGCCCGTGCGGGATGGCACGCGGCTGGCTATGAACATTTATCGGCCTGCCACTCCTGCTGGAGTGGAAACTCGCCGACTTCCGGTAATCTTCGCGTTCACGCCATACCGCGCACGGTTCACTGACCCGCAAGGGAGAGTGCAAGAGACTGGATTGGGTGATGCTGTCGCTCTGCGCAGCCTGATCCGCGCCGGCTATGTGGTGGCCGTCGCGGATATCCGAGGCAAGGGCGCTTCTTTCGGTTCGCGCAGGGGCTTTCAGGATCGCACCGAAGCGTTTGACGGACACGATTTAGTCGAATGGCTGGCGAAACAGCCGTTTTCCACTGGCAAGGTTGGAATGATCGGGTGTTCGTATCTTGGGGGAACGGCGATGCACACTGCCAGCACGGCGCCGCCTTCACTTAGAGCCATTTTCGTGGGTGCGACCGATTGGGACAAGTACGGGTTCGTGCGTCAAGGCGGCATCACCGCACAGTTCAACACGCGCCAGGATGAGCCCCTGTCCGATGACCTCGCAAGTCTACCGGTTGATATCGACGAGGACCGCGAACTGTTGCGAGCTGCGGTTGCGCAACATGCTCAGAACACGCCGATGGCCCCGCTGTGGTACGGGATGCCCTACCGTGACAGTACGTCTGAATTCACCGGCAATGCCTTCTGGGATGAGGTCGCTATTTGGAAGTACGCCGAAGTCATCCGCAAAGCCGGGATTGCGACTTACCTGTGGAGCAACTGGAAGGATGAGCCGACCAGTCAGGTCATCGTGGCAGCAGAGAACCTTGAGAGCAGGCTGTTAATCGGCCCCGGAAGCCATTGCCAGGCGCCGGTCGATTTCGATTTTGTCGGCGAGATTACGCGATACTTTGACCATCATCTGAAGGGAGCAGCTAATAGTGAGCCTGACGCTCCGCGCGTCACCTGGTGGCGCGATCTGGGCGGCGGCTTGGGCGAGTACGTTCGGAGCGGTGATATTCCGGGGGCAGCCAGCGCCAGCCTCAGCTACTATCTAGGTGGTTCCAGAACGGATGGACTGACATTGGCTCCCAGTCCTGGAGCGGACACCGACGTCCGGTTCGTGGTCGATTACTCTGTGGCCAACGATGAATCCTTCGCCTTTTGGCCTCCGCCCATGGATCTGTTCGGGCCAGCATATCAAACAGCTCCCGTCGCTAATGCATTCGATATAGCCGGTTACCCGGTGGCGCACCTTACGGTACGGCTCGACAGGCCGGATACGAACGTATTCGTTTACCTTGAGGAGGTTCTGGCAAATGGCAAAGTGGACGTACTCTCCTTTGGCCGATTGATGGTATCGCATCGCGCGGTCGCAGGGGCACCTTGGTATAACCTAGGTCTACCTTGGCATTCCGGACGTCGGGGAGATGCTGCGCCCCTAAAGGCCGGCGAGACAGCGCAAATGGCGATAGCGATGCAGCCGCTCTCCCGAAGGATCGCCGTCGGATCGCGTCTGCGTTTCGTAGTGACCGGGGCTGATCCGCGCCAACGCAACCTTGCAGATATTCAGGAGAGTCCTGCGCCAGAGATCACTATCTTGCACGGTTGGCTGGCAGGTTCACGCATCGATTTGCCCGTGACTTTGCAAGGTTTGCCGCCGCAGAAGTTGCAAAACTAATCGTGTGCCATGTGCGGTGTCGTTCATTGAACCGCACGGGACCGACTGGTAAGGACGCGCCTTGACGCCGTACCGGTTCGGAGATCATCGTTAATGCCAAATCCGACCGTAGGGGTGAATGCAGAAACCCCTGATTTGGGGCGTCTCAGGGACTATCTCGGTTTCCGGTTACGACGTGTTCATTTTAGGCTGTCCAAAGGGTTTGCCGAGCGCTCGCGCGAATATGGTCTGAAGAGCGGCGAATTGAGCGCTTTGGCCATTATCGAGGCGAACCCGGGTATTTCTCAGACAGAGATGGCCCGGGCGATCGATATGGACGCTTCGGTGGCCGTTGCGATGATTACTGCGCTGAAGGCCGGCGGACTCATCCGCCGCAAGCGAACAGACGAAGACAAGCGCCGTTTCTCACTCGAACTGACTGAAAAGGGGACAGCTCTCCTGAACGAAGTTTTCGTTGTCTTGTGCGAAATCGAAGACGAAGTTCTGCGGGCCTTGGCTCCCACTGAGCTGCTCCAGTTTAACAGACTGCTCGACCGCATCTACGACCACTCTTTGTGACGGTTGGGGTTGCGGGGGGCCATCTGGGTCAAAGGACGCCCAAATCGCGCAGTTGGGCAATTCGTTCTGCGGAGTAGCCAAGGATTCCGCCGTAAACCTCCTGGTTATGCTGGCCTATGCTGACGGGTAAGCATGCATCAAAGCCGCTGTCCGCGTCGCTGAAGCGGATCGGCACACCAGTGGTTCTCAATTTTGCTCCCTCGGGATAGTTCGGGTGTGCCATAATTGCGGTCTCGCCGCGTTCGACGACAATCGGATCGGCAAGTGCCTCTTCGGGATCACGCACCTGCGCGGCCGTGACGCCATGTGTGGCAAGGGTCGCGAGGACGGCTTCGACGCTTCGGGTCGAGGTCCAGGTAGAAATCTTCGCCTCTAGCTCCACAGCATTTGCGACACGCCCGTCTCTTGAGGAAAAGCGGCTGTCGTCACGCAGCTGAGCAAGCTCGATCGCTTCCAGAAGGCTGGAAGCTTCCACGTCCTGTGTCGCAACAATGGCGACGAACCCGTCCGCACATTTAAAAATTCCAAAAGGGGAAAGGCGCGGAACGGTCAGGCCCGTGCGGCTGGGGAGGCCAGCCAAACGCATTGCTTCCCAATTCTCGATCCCCACAAATGAGGTAAGTGCGCCGAGCATAGACACATCGACGTGTTGACCCTGGTTCGTGGTATGTCGCCTTTCAAGAGCGGCCAAGATGCCAATCACCCCAAAGAGCGGCGCTAACATGTCCGCGATGGGAATGCCGAGCCGGACCGGGGGCTCTCCATCTGCGCCTGTCGTGAACATCGCACCACTCAGCGCCTGGATGATTACATCCATCGCCTTTGCGCCGCCGGCTTCTTGGCTCCCAAATCCACTTAGCGAGCAGTAGATGGCTCGGGGATTCACGGCTCTCACTGCGTGGTAGCCAACGCCCAGGCGGTCCGCAGTTCCCGGAGTAAAGTTCTCCAGAACGATGTCGGCGTCACGTACGAGGTCCATGAACACAGCGGATGCCTGTTCGTGCTTCAGGTTCAGGGAAACGCCCAATTTTCCGCGCGAGCGGGTGAGGTGGGATACCGACACGTCGTCTTCGTGGACTTTCTTGAGGCTGATCCCGTAACGGCCAACGTAGGGGCTATTTTGCCGCGCCATGTCACCAGACCGTGGGTCCTCAATCTTGATCACCTGCGCGCCCATGCCGGCAAGAAGCAGGCTGCAATAGGGGCCTGCGAGAGCCCGGGTCAGGTCAATCACTCTCAGCCCTTCAAGCGGACGACCCTTCGTCCGATTCACCGTCTCTGAAATCTGCATTTACATTGTTACCTCAATTAATACGCCCAAGCTTTGATGGCTTGAGCTTGTATGGTTACGCCCAAGCCAGCGCTTTGAAGCGCCTGCCGACGAAAGCAATTCCCTTACGAATGATCGGAATCGTGGCGATATGCAATGCTTGACTCGGTTTGAGGGTGTCCGCATAATAGTTGAAATAACAAACTAAATGGATGGTGTTCGGTAGATCCGGCTGCCGCCATCGTAGGGTCAGTGCGACACAAGATCGCCGACGAGGATGGGAGATTTCAATGCTGAAAAGGAACAACGTCAGGCTTTGTGCCCTGCTGGGCGCATCAGGTCTCGCCTTCGCTGCTCAACCCGCGCTAGCCGAGCAGGCTGAGGGCGCTTCCGACGCGGCAGGGGACCCAATCGTTGTGACTGGAAGCCGTGTGCGCGGTTCGGGCCCGGTGGGATCGGCTGTCATTGCACTGGACCGCGACCAACTGCTCGACACGGGGCAGCCCACTGTCGACCGTATGATCAAGGAACTGCCGCAGAACTTCGATCTTGGCGTAAGTGAGAACTCTCGTGGCCAGTCGGGTGGCGCTGCGAACATCGTGTACGCGAACTCTGTCAACATTCACGGAATTGGCCCTTACGCCACTCTCGTCCTAGTCGACGGGCATCGAGTCACCAACAACACCCGCTCAACTGATCCCTCGATCATCCCATCGCTCGCGCTCGAACGGGTGGAGGTGATCGCCGATGGGGCGTCTGCGATTTACGGATCGGACGCGATCGCGGGTGTGGTCAACCTGATCCCGAGGCGCGATCTCGATGGGGTAGAGATGGCTGCACGGCACGGCTTTGCGGACGCCGGTGGCTTCTCAGAGTCCATGGTCGGCCTTGCGGCGGGCAAGGTGTGGGATCGTGGCCAGATCATGCTGGCTTACGAGCATGTTGATCGGTCCAACCTGTCAGGCGACGATCGCGATTTTTACACATCGGACCAGCGCCTGTCAGGCGGGGGTGACTATCGTGTAACTCGCTGCAACCCCGGAACGCTGCGGATCGGTTCAACGACCTACGCTATTCCGCAAACCGGATTGACCCAGGAAAATTCGGGGCTTCTCGTAGCGGGGACCACTAATCTCTGCGACGAATTCGTCCGGCAGGATTTGATCCCTGAAACTAGCTACAACACTCTAGCTTCGACATTCTCTTACCAGATAACCGATTCAATAACTTTCTTCGGCGATGCATTTTATAACAAGCGCAAATTTCTGAGGAACCCGCCGCCTATCAATGGCACCATCACAGTCCCTTCCACCAACGCATTCTTCGTCCGTCCGGCTGGGTTCACGGGGTCGTCGTACCAGATTGATTACAACTTCATCGACGACCTGCCGCTTAATCAAGCGGACGGTAGTTCTGAAAGCTGGCAGGTAACTCCGGGACTGAGGGCGCGTCTCCCCGCCAATTGGCAGGCCGAACTTGTTGCTAGCCACGGCATTACGCAGGACCACGCAAACCAGACGCGGCGCCTCAATACACCGGCTCTGAATGCTGCACTCGCCAGTTCCGATCCAGCGACGGCATTCGACCCTTACGGTCTGGGCCGGACGTCAGGAGCCGTCAGGGCGGCGATTTCCGACCAAGTCTTCCGTACTCCGACCCGCGGTCGCCTGACGAGTTACGAAGCGCGCCTAAATGGCCCGCTCGTCGAGCTTCCGGGGGGCGAGGTCGTTCTTGCGACAGGCTTTGAGCGCCAGGATTCCCGTGTCGAACTGGGGACGCAGATCGGTAGTCCCACCTCGCCGATGGCAACCAGGACATTCGATAGGAAGGTCAACTCGGTTTATGCCGAGTTGCAGATTCCGATCTTCGGATCTGGCAATGCGGTGACTGGCTTTGAGAGGCTGATTGCCAACGCAGCAGTCCGCTATGATGATTATAGCGACGTTGGATCGACGACCAATTCCAAGTTCGGGTTGAGCTGGGAGCCAGTGAACGATCTCAAGCTGCGTGCCAGCTATGGTACCAGCTTCCGGGCGCCCTTGATTACTCAGATCTACGGCAACTCAAACATCCTAGGCGTCAGCACTTATCAGAACCCCTTGGGTGGAACGATACAGGGTGTTTCGCGAACCGGCGCCAACACCTCGATCGAGCCAGAGACGGCGTCGAGTTGGTCGATTGGTGGTGACTGGGTACCGGCAGCTGGGCTGCGTCTTTCTATCAGCTACTTCAACGTGAAGTATGAGGGGCAGATCGAGAGCCCGTCCGGCAATAACGCGTTGGCGCGTGAAGCCGATTTCGCTGGGACGGGGATCATTTTACGTGGACAGGCCGCCCGAGACGCGGTTCTGGCCGCGCTTGCCGAAGGGGCGGCCGCTCCGAACGCGCCCTATCCTGGCGGAAGCATCGACAACGTTAACCTGTTCGTTGATTTGCGGAATTTCAACCTCGGTACCTCGAAGACGAGCGGGATCGATTTCCAAGGGCAGTACAGGGTCGAAACCGGTTCTGCCGGAGCTCTTACTTTTGGAATAAACGGAACGTATCTTACAAACTTCAAGGTTGCTCAGACGCCGACGGCCGCATTGGTGGATCGCCGCAATACTATCTTCTACCCGATGAAGTTGAAGGTTCGTGGCAGCGCGGCGTGGGACGTCGGGCCGGTTCAGGCTTTTGCCAACGTGACCTACTTCGGGGGTTACGAGAACAACGTAGTTAACCCGTCCGAGCGGGTTTCTAATTACGTTCCGGTCGATTTCGGTTTGACATTTGATCTTGACGCGTTGGTATCGACGCCCTTGCTCAATGATCTGCGGGTCGGAGTTGAGGCGCGAAATGTCTTCGACGAACAGCCGCCCTATGTGAACGTCGCCCCAAGCCTGAATGGAAGTGGCGGTTACGATGCGACGGTAACCAATCCCATTGGTCGCGTATTCGCAATCAGCCTTCGTGCGAAGATGTGACGATGTTCCAAGTGTTGGCGGACGGTCGAGGCCGGGGAGGCACTCTCCTTTCCATGCACCGCTCCGCCGCCTTGGTGGCCCTCGTTGGGGCGTTTGGCTGTTCTCAGCCCATGGCTTTGGACGATCGGGCGTATTCCAACGAGGCGTCCATGGAGTTAGTCGAACGGGCGCGGCTAGTCGCTGGAACCGATCTCGCGGAAGAGTTCGGCGAGCTTTGCGTGAAGCCGCGCCCCACTCGAGTTCTGGGACTACCTCCCGCCCCTGGGACAAACCCGCGTCCCCGGCCACCCCGTCCTCCCGAGCAACCGCTGCCGCCTACGAGATTGTTCGACAATCTGTTTTACGTGGGGTCTGAGGCTGTCGGCGCAACAATCATCGATACCGACGATGGTTTAATATTGATCGATACGTTGACGCTCGATGGCGATGTCGAAACGATACTCTTGCCAGGGATGGCAGAGTTCGGGCTGGATCCTCATGACATTCGATACGTGATAGTTACCCATGCCCATGGTGATCATCATGGAGGCGTACGGCTATTGCGCGAGCGCTATCCGAACTTCCGGGTGATCATGAGTGAAGCAGATTGGGCTTATTCTCTAATGCCATATTACATGGCGGACGGCGGGCTTGATCCGGCCTCAAAGCCGCCGCGGCGAGAGGGTGATATCAGCTATACGGGAACCTATGATCTTGCGCTTGGTCGAACGAAAGTCCGGATAGTTGAGACACCGGGGCATACGCCGGGCACATCAAGCTTGTTGTACAACGTCACATACGAGGCGGGCGAAGCAGTGGTGATGCAGTGGGGTGGAGGAAGCCCGCTGAATAGCGGTGTTCAACTCAGCAGTGTCGAGAGATTTGTCCAGGAAGCCAAATCGGCAAAGCCATCGGCACAGTGGTCAAGTCACACGACTGCCGCTGCACTCGCCCTTTTTGCTCCGGCGTATCGTAGCGGCCCAGAAGGTCACCCGCTGATGTGGGAAGCCGCCGTTATGGACCGCTATCTCGATATCGTATTGCTGTGCAAGAAGGCGGCTAGTGCGTCTGGCCTCTAAGGCAGCCACGCTGATTGGCTGTTTTAGTGCTCAAATTCCGAAGCGGTTGAAGGGGACGTCCTTTATCATGAGAAGCGCCCGCGAATTTCTAAGAAAGCTTGCCTATGCATCGGCTGTGACGGTCCTCTTTGTGGACCCGCCAATTCAGGCGCAGTCACTGAATAACATCGTTGCTGCATGGCCAGAAATTGCGGGCGAAGAAATCACTGGCAAACTGGCGAACGGCACCAGCTACCAGCTTTTTCTACCGAAGAACTGGAACGGTGTGCTCATTCTTGATGCGGATCTTCCCGGAGGCCAGAACAACCGCGATGGGGCGGTTTTCAGGGGGTTGCATATGCTCGGCTATGCGACAGGAGGCAAAGCTCGCGACATCACTGGATGGCGCATACGTGAAGGTTCAACCGACCTCGTCCAATTGAAGTCGCTCTTCGTGGATCGTTGGGGTGCGCCGCGGCGGACGATCGTGACGGGGCGTTCGTTGGGTGGTCTTGTTGCTCGCGACGCGGGAGAAACGTATGCGGATCACTTTGATGGAGTGGTGCCTGCGTGCGGCGGAGGGGCTGGTCTAATCGCCATGTGGAATCAGCGATTTGATGTTGCGTTTGTTATAAAGACGCTCCTCGCGCCAAACGAAAATAGCATCGACCTTGTCCGAGTTTCGGATGATCAGCGCAACGAGAGAGCGTTGGAAGCGCTCGCTAATGGGGCGCTGCAATCGCCGGCCGGACGCGCACGGCTCGCCCTAATCGCTGCAGTGGGCCAATTGTCAGGCTGGCCGAGCGGCCGTGACCTACCCCCAGCATTTGATGACTACGAAACGCGTCTTGCGACTATCGCGAGTTCAGCTGCGGGAATGCTCAACATGAAGATTGATGTTGAAAGCGCCGCTGGTGGAGTCATCAACTTCAATGTCGGCGTTGACTACGAGCAGCTATTTGAACTCGCAGATTTTGAAACGAAGGCGATGGCCGCTGACCTATACGCACAGGCGGGCCTCTCCTTGGCTGATGATTTTGCTAAGCTAGCCGCTACTACCCGGCAGAAGGCCGATCCATCCGCTCTCGCTTGGGCCCGTGCAAATGGCGCTATCAGCGGCCGCCTGCGTAAACCAACCCTCGTATTGTACACTGCTGTTGATCCGCGTGCGCCGTTAAGCGAATTTAGGGCCTATCAACGCAGCGCCGACGAGGCTGGGGCCGGCGGGTTGCTTCGCCAGATTGGTGTAAACCGATCCGGGCATTGTGTGTTTTCTGCACTAGAGCGGATCAACTCGCTGGTGGTCATGGATGAGATTACGCGCTCTGGCGAGTGGGTGGATATCTCACCAGAAAGTATGAATGACAGGGCCGCTGAGCTTTCCGCTCTTCTTGGGGACGGATTTGGCGAGGCCAAGTTCGCATCATTCACCGATGCTCCGGAGTATCCAAGGTTTTTCAACGCCTCAACGCCGATCGATCGAGCAGAAATTGTCGAATAACGCTATAAAAGGGATTGTGAGGTTATCTTACCGAGGGCGGGCGACACGTCCCTGTCAGAGCAAATGCGACAGATTGCGAAGTAGGCGGACTGCGGTAGGGGGGTCTGTCAGAGCCCTCTGGGCGGAGGCTAATCAGGTCGTCGTATAAAGCGACGAAACCGTTGCGCGCTATTTGATGGTGGCCTATGAATTCCAAATGCTAACTCAATATTCAGATATTGAAATAGTCATTTTATGCGTCAAACTTGTTCAGGCGCTCTCGAAGAGCGATCTCGTGTTTGGCTGCGAATTGCAAGTTGTCGAAGGAGTTTCGACAACTCAGAAAAACTTCAGAAATGCGGTTTTGGTTTCCTGGGGATCGCCTAAAGCCCATTCGGCCCTAGCCTCACCACTTCACTATTTCGATGAGGATGGTGAGAGGGTCGATCTAAATATATCTAAAAATGGTAATTCTCAGGTTGTCGAGGTGGAGCTTTGGAAGTACGCGGACAAAGAGATTATTAAATTTCCGAGCATCCGAGATATTCAGATTCAAGAAATTTGATGTCCTGTCCGGGTTCTGTCAGAGCAACGGGGCGGCCGAAGTTGGCCGCTGCTGGCAGCGGAGGATGAGCCGCAAATCCAGAGCGCTACCACCCGGCCCGTTTAGTCGCTTTAACTCCTCGCCCGAGATTATCCGCCTGGCGGTGACGATGTATCGCTTTCCGTTGTCGCTGCGGAACGTGGAGGATCTGCTGTTCGAACGCGGGATCGACATCTGCTACGAGACGGTCAGGCACTGGTGAAACGGCTCGGCCCGCTGTTTGCAGCTGAAAGCCGGCGGCAGCGCGTCATCTGCATGCGGGGTTCCGGCAGTGGAAGTGGCACCTCGATGAGGTCCACGTGAAGATCAACGGGAAGATGCATTGCCTGTGGCGCGCTGTCGATCAGGAAGGCGAGATCCTCAAGGGCTACGCCAACAGGACGAGGGACAAGGCCGCGGCCCTTCGGTTCATGAAGAAGGCGCTCAAGCGCAATGGCTCACCCGAGGCGATCACCGCGGATGGGCTACGCTCCTATCGGGCCGTGATGAGCGAACGATGTCTGCGCTTGCCCCTCATAAATTTGAACATCTGAGGTAGCAATTTTCTCTGCGAGAATGGCAACCTGAGTACGGTTGCGAACATTCAATTTGCGCATGAGTGCCGTCATATGGGCTTTCACTGTCGCTTCGGCGATCCCCAGCCTGAATGCTATCTGTTTGTTTGCCAACCCAAGGTGGACCCCTTGTAAGACACGAAATTGGGTGGGCGTGAGCGCATGGTTGCTGGGCGCGACCGAAAGAGCGTCGCGCTGATGACGGCTGTTATCCACTGAGCCCATCAAATGCTCTGGCATGACCATAATCCCAATTGCATACACTTGGGCCCTCGATGGAGGCCCTTTCCCTGCCATTTACCTCAAGCTGTATGACCAATTCAAGATATTTCCGGAAAAAAGGTGGCTCCATGGGGAAATATCACAAAAATCGGTAATTTCTGTCACACAGCCTGAAAAATATCTGTATGCAGATCAGCTTGATCCTCCCAGGAGAGCGAGGAAGCTGGAGATTGAGGAAAAATGGTTGTCGATGAAATTCGGCTGATAGCTGCAGCCTTGGCGGGGATCGCTCTATCCATCATCCTGATAGTTAAAGGTAAGCTGCACCCTTTTGTCGGGCTGCTTTGCGGCGCATTTTTGGTTGGGCCACTCGCTGGCCTTTCCATCCGCGATACCGCGGAGGCCGTCGAGAGTGGGGCCGGTTCAATACTAGGTGGCACCGGCCTGGTGGTTGCTCTCGGGCTTTCTCTGGGTGCAATGCTCCATATCTCGCAGGGAGCGGCCGTGCTTGCCAACGCTGCCCTGAGGTTCACTAACGAACGGACAGGGCCTTGGATCAGTCTGGCTGTCGCGTTGGTGATCGGCTTGCCGCTGTTCTTCGAGACGGGGCTGGTGTTGCTGTTGCCAATTGTTGCTGCGGTCGCGGCTAACATGGTCGGGAGTTCCGGAGGCAAGCGCAGTGACGAGGCGAAGCTTCAGCTTCTCTTGCCGGCCTTGACGGGCCTGTCGATCGCTCACGCGTTGATCCCGCCGCATCCTGGTCCGCTTCTTGCGGTTAATGCGCTGGACGCAAACCTTGCGCTGACCATGTTTTATGGTCTGCTTGTAGCGGTGCCGACAGGCATCATTGCTGGCCCGCTGCTTGCAAAGGTAATTTCCCGCGGTGTGAAACTCAATCTGCCCGATTTCGAGACGGCTGATGCATTGGTGTCTCCCGCTAAGAAATGGGCCGCGCTTACCGTGGTCCTAATGCCGGTTGTGCTGATTTCCCTTGGTCAGGTCTCGGCCTTTGTTCCGGAATCTCAGGTTAAGAATGTGGCATGGCTCGGTGCGGTATCCGATCCGGTGCTTGCCCTGCTGATTGCCAATCTCGTCGCGCTTCCGCTGCTGTTTGGACATCGGATCACCGATGCAAAGCTTCAGGATTCGATCTGGGCCGATGCGGTCGTGCCTGCTGGTGCGATCCTCCTTGCCATTGGTGCCGGCGGAGCGCTGAAGCAGGTCCTGGTGGAGGCCGGGCTGTCGGATCTTCTGGCTCGACTTGCGTCGGTTGAAGTTGTTTCCCCGCTATTGCTCGTGTGGCTAATCGCCGTCTGCATCCGGTTGGCGACAGGCTCTGCAACGGTCGCCACCATCACTACAGCGGGGGTCGTCCAAGGGCTGGTGGTGGCCAGCGGCGTATCACCGGAGTGGGTGGTTTTGGCGATCGGTTGCGGATCAGTCTTTTTCTCGCACGTAAACGACCCGGGGTTCTGGCTGGTCCGGGGCTATCTTGGCACGAGCACAACCGATACATTCAAGACCTGGTCAGTTCTCGAGACGGTAATTTCTGTCGCGGGCCTCTGCTTCGTGATGCTTGGCAGCTACCTGTTGTGATCGGGAGGTCTTCGTGAGCAACAACTCGAAGGTAAAGGTTGAAGGGCGGCTGGCGGATCAAGCCTATTCCCGCATCGTCCAGATTATCGAGACGGATGACCTGGAAGTAGGGGACAGGCTGCCATCTGAGGGGCAGCTCGCCCTTACGTTCGGAATGTCGCGCACGGTGGTTCGGGAGGCGCTGGTCAGACTGGCCTCAGACGGCATTACTGAGGCCCGGCGAGGGTCGGGGTCGTTCGTGAAGCGGCGTCCGTCCAAACGATTGAGCGCCCACATGGCTCTCGACGAGTTGTCGGTCACGCTGGGAAGTTACGAGGTCCGGTTCGTGCTGGAAAGCGAGGCGGCGCGCCTGGCTGCGCTACGCAGATCGCCGGCGCAGATGGACGCGATCGAAAGGGCCTGGGCCGAACTGCGTGAGGCTCTGTTGTCCAATGGCCCGGCACACGTCGAGGACATGGAACTCCATCGTCAGATTGCATTGGCCACGGCGAACGCCGCCTTCGTTGCCGCGTTTGACCACATGTACGAGGAACTCGAGCGGATAATGCGAGCTGGGGTCGATATATCTCGCTCGCGTCCGCCCGACGCGATCGGAGCCATGCTTACAGAGCACGAGATGATCGTAGATGCGATCCGGCTTCAGGATTCTGACGGCGCGGCCATGGCGATGAAATGGCACCTGATGCAGGGGCGCCGCCGCCTGATGCCGTAAGACTTGCGACTTTTGTAGCGGGTGTTTTGCGTACCTGTTTCGAATACCCCGCAATAGCACAAAGCCATTTGCCAAAACACTGAGAGGATTTTCCATGAAGCTGCGCAACCGCGCCTTTGCATTGATGCTGCTTGCGGCCGGAACGGCGCTTTCGAGCACATCTGCGTGGGCTGGCCCATCGGTTTATCTGTCGGCGCCTGCTGATTCGAAAGCCATTACCATCCAGGCAGTGGGTGACGGCGTTGCGGACGATACCGCAGCCATCCAAGCTGGTCTCGACAGTGCTGCTTCACGGGGGAGCGGAAGCATCGTCTACCTTCCTGCCGGTCGGTACAAAATCACTCAGACCCTCATCGTCTCGCCTGGAACGCGGGTGTTCGGCGTGGGGCCAACGCGTCCCGTTCTGGTGCTCCCGGACAACACCCCGGGTTTCCAGGATGGGGTGAAGAACATGGTCGTCTACTCGGGACGCGATCCCGGGCAGGGCAACCCCAACATGCGAATGAACAATCCTGTCCCTGGGATAGTGCCTGCGAGAAATGATGTCGCCGATTCAAATCCCGGCAGCTTCTATTCGGCGATGGCAAACATCGATTTCGAAATAGGTGAAGGTAACCCGGCCGCGACAGCCATTCGGTTCCACGCTGCGCAGCATGCCTACCTTCGGCATATGGAGTTCAACATCGGATCTGGCTTTGCCGGAATCTATTACGTTGGCAACGAAGGTGTAGACCTCCATTTCAAGGGAGGTCGTTACGGTATCGTCACGGAGAAGCCGTCACCCGCCTGGCCGTACACTTTGATGGACTCCACGTTTGAAGGCCAGCGGTCGGCGGGCATTCGTGAGCATGAGGCGGGCCTCACGATGCTCAACGTTGAATTCAAGGACACTCCCGTCGGTGTCGAGATCAACGAAGGCTATGGCGACTGGCTCTATGGTGAAGACGTTCGCTTCGTTAACGTGTCCGATGCTGGCGTCGTCATCTCGAACGAAGACAATGCCTTTACCCAGGTGACCTTCCTGAATGCGTTGGCGACCAACACGCCGACGTTCGCGCGGATGCGTGACAGCGGCAAGAAGGTTGGCGCGAACGGCAACTACAAAGTCGATGAGTTCACGCATGGCATAACCCTCCCCGGCCTTGGGCAATGGGGGGACTATGAGACGCGCTTCAAAACCCAGAGCCTGAGCGCGTTGCCCAAGCGGCGCGATGCGGTCATCACCGATCTTCCACCCGTCAGCGAGTGGCGCGATGTTCGCGCGTTCGGCGCGAAGGGCGACGGCGAGACGGACGATACCGCTGCCATTCAGGCTGCGGTCAACGCTAACAAAGTCGTCTATCTGCCCAGTGGGTTTTACAAGGTGTCAAATACCCTGACGCTGCGGCCTGACTCCGTCCTCTTGGGGCTGCATCCGTCCACCACGCAGATAATTCTCGCCGAAGAGGCGGAGGGATATCAGGGCGTTGGTGCTCCGAAGGCCTTGATCGAGACTGCAAAGGGTGGCGACACGATCCTTTCCGGCATCGGGGTTTACACGGGCGGTGTGAATCCGCGGGCGACCGCTGTGCTTTGGAAGGCGGGCGAGAACTCTCTGCTGCAAGACGTCAAGATCCTTGGCGGTCACGGCACATTCCTTCCGGATGGAACCCGTGTCCATCCCTACGACCCGTACCATGCGGGCGATCCAGATCCGCGCAAGCGCTGGGACGGGCAGTATCCGAGCTTTTGGGTGACGGACGGCGGCGGTGGCACCCTTACCAATCTGTGGACTGCGAACACGTTTGCACAAGCTGGTCTCTACATCACAGATACAGAGACTCCGGGGCGTGTCCTCCAGATGTCGTCCGAGCACCACAGGCGGCTCGAAATCGGCCTCGATCGGGTCAAGAACTGGTCGCTGTACGGGCCCCAGACAGAACAGGAAGTGGGTGAAAGCCCTGACGCGATCTCGCTCGAGATCCGCAATTCCAGCAACATCTTGGTAGCCAACTACCATGGTTATCGGGTCACCCGTACTTACAAGCCGGCGCATTCAGCAGTCGTGTTGCAGAACGTTGACAATGTTCGCTTCCGTAACGTCCATGTTAACGCGGAGAGTGGATTTGGGACTTGCGATAAGAATGGTTGCGGCACTTTCCTGCGTGCCAGCAAATTCCCGTATTCGAACGCCATTTTCGATCTGACGAGTGGATTGGAAGTACGCGAGCGGGAATTCACCGTACTCGATGTGAATGCTAACCCCGTGAAGCCTGCTGTCGAAGGGCTCAAGGTTGAAAAGCTGGCCGGCGGTTTCTGGTCGGCTTCCGGTGCTGCGGTCGCACCAAATGGAAAGCTGTATTTCGTCGATAACTACTTCCATCGCATTTATGGTTGGAGCGAGAAGGAAGGTATCTCGATAGAACGCGATAGCCCAACTGATCCGGTCAATCTGGCTATTGATGCGAGCGGTGACATCATGGTCATGTCCTCGATCGGAAATGAAGGAACCATTTATTCTTTCAAGCCGGGAACCTCGTCAGAATTGATGACCGTAATTCCGCCCACTCCGGTAGCAAACCGGGCCGGCGCGAAGACCGCTATACCAGCCAATTACTGGGCGAACGGCGAGTTCAAGGATCAGTATGATCCGGCAACGGACCGGTTCACGACCCTTGCGGAGATTTTTGCCCGCGAAGTGGGAGTTGAAAACGCGCGGGAATATGTCTCGCCAGACGGCAGCTTAGTTCTGCCGGCATATCGGACCTTTGAGCAGGGACCGCCCGACCATCTTGGTTGGCGTTGGTCGCATTCCCGGCAGGCGTATGGCTTCCTGACGGCCAAGCCTGGTGACGAGGTGTTCGTAACCAACGCGTCCGAAATCACGACGTACCGCGGAACCTTGGGCAAGGGCGGTTCGATCACCAATCTCGTTCCGTTCGTGAACAGGGGTGGTGAGAGCGTTGCTCGCGGACCAGACGGCAACGTGTACGTCGCGAATGGGCAGATTTGGGTATACCGTCCCGACGGTGCTGAACTGCGTCGGATTGATGTGCCAGAGCGGCCGAGGCAGTTGTTGTTTGGAGGTGAGGACGGGCGAACGCTTTATATTCTCACGCACCACACCCTGTATTCGGTGAAGATCTAGGGAAGACAGCAGTGCGCAGCGTGGAGCTCAATGAGTTCCACGCTGCAGTGCAAATTTCGGAATGAATGCATAGCCTCTGAATTCAAGCGAGGCTGGTATGGTTGGACCTAGTTAAGGTCAGCGCTGAGCCAGATCTCAACCTCGTTTGCCAGATCCGCCGGTGGGCGAGTAGCGTCGAGGATAAGAGCTTCTTCGTCCGACGTAGGTCGTTCAAGCGTTTGAAGTTGGCTCTTCAGCAAGCTGGCGGGCATGTAATGGTCTTTACGGGACGAGACGCGACGCAGGAGTTCGTGTTGGTCGACCTCCAGCATCACGAATTTAATTGTAGTACCAGTCGCGTTTTCAAGCCGATGTCTGTATTCAATTTTGAGCGCGGAGCACGTCGCAACTATTGCGGCGTTGGTTTCTAGGCCGTCGCGCAGAGCCTTGCCCAATCGATCGAGCCAGGGCCAGCGGTCATCGTCTGTTAGAGGGATCCCGCTTCGCATTTTTTCGACATTGATCGGATCGTGAAAATCGTCTGCCTCAATGAACGGGCAACAAAATTTCCGCGACAGAAGGCTTCCTAGCGTGCTTTTCCCGCTTCCGCTGACACCCATCACGACAATGGCGTGCGTTGTGCTGGCGCCCAAAAATGGAAGGTCGCAATCAGCCATAAAAAAACGGAATCCTCCAAAGCGGTGCGACTGAACGCACGGCGCTCTTACCTGCTCCGGATCGGACTCACCTATACGACCTTGGTCGTTGTTGCTCGGCGAACTGTATACGATTAACGCCGGGTCGACGAAGATACGGTTCGCCGTGTCGCCGATCCGCATGGGCGGCGCGCGTTGGGCTGATCGCAGATTGCCCGTTCGAGGTAGTCGTTGAGATCTGGAGGATGATGCTAATGCAAGCTTTAAATAAAGGTTCTGGGAAAGCTTTGGGGCTAAGGGCGACTGGTCTTCTCTACGCCAGCGCCGCCGTGGTCGCGCTTGCTTGCTCGGCACCTGCATCGGCACAGAGTGAACCGAGCACAGGTCAGCAAGCTGAAGACGCGCAGACTATTGTCGTGACGGGCTCGCGTATCCGCAGTTCCGGCTTCAGCGCTCCGACCCCTACGCAAGTGTTGGACACTGCGGCTATCGAGGGCAATGCGCAACCCAACCTCTTCACAACCATAGCAGAGCTTCCTTCGCTCCAGGGTTCGACGGGTGTGACCGTCGGCAATAACAGCACTTCCAGCGGTACGCAGGGTCTTAGCTCATTCTCGCTCCACGGCGTTGGGACACTACGCACTCTCACGCTGCTTGATGGGCAGCGCGTAGTTGGCGCTAACGTCAGCGGCGTTCCGGATATCAGCTTGTTCCCTCAGTTGCTCGTCAATCGTGTTGACGTAGTCACAGGGGGCGCCTCAGCTTCTTATGGCTCTGATGCAGTCGGCGGCGTTGTCAACTTCGTGACAAACACGCGCTTCGAAGGGTTTAAGGCAAACCTTCAGGGGGGTATCTCCACCTACGGCGACAACGAGCAGATCACCGCACAGGCGGCTTGGGGTAAGTCATTCCTCGACAATCGTCTGCGTTTGATTGTCAGCGGTGAATACTCGAACGAGCAAGGTGTCGGTGCGGGCGGGTTCGGCGAAGCCGCGCCATCGGGCCGAGACTGGTACAAGACGTCGACCATCATCGACACGGGCAACAATGCCGGCGGTGGGCCGCGCTTCCGCGTCTTCGACCATGCGCAGGCGTTCCAGTACACGCTCTATGGTCTGATCAACAACGGTCCGTTGCAGGGAACCGCTTTCGACGCGGCCGGCAATCCGTTCACCTTCAACTATGGCGGCAACGGCATGGGTGCAGACGGCGTGCCGAGTGGCGCGGCCAACGGTGCGGTTACGAACTGCTACAGCATCTTCTGTGTCGGCGGAGACCTGTCAGGCAACGTCGGAATTGGTACGACGCTTTTCGCGAAAACCGAACGCTGGAACGGATACAGCCGACTGGGCTTCGAAATTGCTCCGGGCCACGAACTTTACGGCACGGTCAATATTGCCCGCGTCGATACGCAGACCCAGCCCAATCCGGGTGCGGCTCAGTCAAACTTGACGATCCAATGTTCCAATCCGTTCGTGCCCGCGCTGGTTCAGCAGGCGTGCGTGGACAACGGCATCACTTCATTCCGCTATGGCGTGAGCAACGCGATCCTTCCCAACATCCTGGTGAAGCCGTCGCGCGAGCAGTACCGGTACGTCATTGGCGCAAAGGGTGATTTCGAAATCGGCGGCATGCCGTGGAACTATGACGCATATTATCAGCGCGGCATCAGCCGCCAGATGATTGCGGTCGAAAACATGATGCTGGTGCCCCGCTACAACCGGGCGATCCAGGCGATCGAACTCGACGGCAAAATTGTTTGTGCGGACTCGGTCGCTCGGGCGAACGGATGCGTGCCGATCAATATCTTTGGCGGCGCTACGCCCTCCGCAGCTGCGCTTGCTTACCTGCAGCCGGCAAATGGTCCGTTCCAAGATACACGCCAGACGCAGGACGTTGCGAGCTTGTCGTTCTCGGGCGATATTTTCGAAACTGCGGCCGGTCCGGTCTCGGTGGCATTTGGCGGTGAGTTCCGCCATGAATACTACCGCACGCTTGGGGATGCCTATGGCGCGGGAGTTACGGACCTCAGCCCGCTGAACGACCTCTATCCCGCAGATCCCGCACTGTCGGCGGCAGGCGGCAACTGGTATGCAGGCAACTACTACAATGGCACCGGCGCCTATGAAGTTTACGAAGGCTTTGCCGAAGTAAACGTGCCCGTGTTCGACAGTTCGGCTGCCGGACGCCTCGATGTTAATGCAGGCGCCCGCCTGACAAATTACAGCACGTCAGGTTCAATCTGGGCATGGAAGGTCGGCGGTACTTGGGATACGCCGCTGGACGGATTGCGGCTTCGCGGCGTGACGTCGCGCGATATTCGCGCGCCTAATCTCTCGGAGCTTTACCCTGCGCCGCGCCAGATCAACTTGCCTGCGTACACTAACCCGATCACCGGTTCTCCGGTGCCTGGGGGCGTCCAGCTCAACCTGATCGGAAATCCTGCTCTCACACCGGAAACCGGCCGAAATACGTCGTTCGGCGTTGTCTATTCCCGTCCTCAATGGGCGCCGGGCCTGAGCCTTTCGGCAGATTACTTCTCGATCAAGATCAGGGACGTAATCGGTTCGTTGTCCTCGACGCAGATCCTGCGATTCTGCGCCGACGGCACGCTGGATACTTGCGGGGCGTTTGATCTAGATCGCGAACCCACTGGTCGCAATTACATCAACCAGACGCCGTTCAACTTCGCGTCACAGGACATCAACGGCATCGATCTCGAAGCAAGTTACCAGTCTTCGGCGCCGTTTGGTCTGCCTGGCAACGTGACGGTTCGTGGCTTGGCGACTCACATGCTGAAGAACCGGACTGAAACCGGATTCCCGGGCGAAGCCGCGACTGACAGCGTTGGCGTCAATCTTGGCTCCACGCCGAAGTGGAAGCTGCTCGCCAGCCAGACCTGGAGCAATGATAAGCTGCGCCTGACTGTACAGCAGCGTTGGTTCTCTGATGGCGTCTATGGCAACCGGTACATTGTTTGTCAGACGGATTGCCCAGCATGGACAGCCGATGCCCCGACGATCGATCGGAATGACATGAAGGGTGCATTCTACGTCGATCTGTCTGGTTCGTATGACGTGACGGATGGCATTCAAACCTATTTCAAGATCGATAACCTGTTCAATCGCGATCCGGAGCCAGCTCCCCGCACTGATACCGGTATCGACGTCAACCCGGCTCTCTATGACGTGGTCGGTCGGATGTACCGTGTGGGTGTCCGCCTGAACTTCTGATCCATTCCACGTACAATCGGGGTGTTGCCCGGGTGCTCCCGCCCACGGAAAACACCTCACCTCAACCGCCCGGCAGCGATGCCGGGCGGTTTTTGCGTTCTAGTCACCGTGGCATTGACGGTAAGAGACATTGCCGCATGCAGGGGATGAGGCCATCGGCAACTGACTGGGCCGTCTTGCATGACGAGGGTGCTGGGATAGTGCTCGCACATGCAAAAAAGGCCGGCCTTCGCGAAGTAGGGCCGGCCTCAAAAGGGCGTCATTGTTTACGGTCTCGTCATCGCAGTTCAGCCTCTGCGATCGAGCCGGTTCGAACCTCTACCTGATCAACCCATGCTGCGCCCCACCGAACGCGCATGTGGCTTCAGTCGCTGGACTTGGCATCCCTCACCAGTCGAAGGGCTGCTCATCGGTTGAGAAGGCGAATTCGGTGACTGATCGGAACGTTTCGCCAGGGCGCAACACGGTAGATGGGAAGTGTGGCTTGTTGGGGCTGTCCGGGAAATGCTGTGTCTCGATCGCCAATGCATCGCTCTGGCGAATTGTAAGGCCATTTCCCGCATCGATCGTGCCGCCAGTCCCGTTGGTTGAGAATAGCTGCACCCCGGGTTCAGTGGTTCGTACTTCCAGCTGTCGCCCGCTTGCCGGATCAGCAAGCCTGACCGCAACGTGCAGGTTACCCTTGTCATAGCCGTCGAGAACGAAGTTATGATCTAGTCCGCGAGCCAGCAGAATTTGGGGGTCTGTTGAGTATATTGTTTCCCTCATCGGGCGTGGCCGCCTGAAATCGAACGGGCTGCCAGTCACGTCGCGGATTTCTCCCGTCGGAACTTGGTTCCCGTCTGTCGGGGTCCAGTTGCTGGCGTTCACCTGGAGGATCTGATCATAGATCGGCCCACTTTGGTGCGTCCCGAGTGTGAAATAAGCATGGTTGGTGAGATTGATCACCGTCGGCTTTGTAGTTTCGGCGATATACTCAATCCGCAGGGTGTCATCGTTACCCAGGCTATAGACTGCGTCGAGCGTAACCTCACCCGGGAACCCGTTATCGCCGTCCGGACTTACCAGCCGAAAAGTTGCTGCCGCGCGATCAGCGGCTTTGCCCAAATAAGCTTCGAAGATCTTGGCTGAAAAACTGGGGTATCCGCCGTGTAGCGTAACTTTCGTGTTTGGGTTGCCGGGCAGGGGGTAGAAGGTTCCATCCAGTTTAAACCCGCCATCGCCAATCCGATTGGCGAAGCGTCCCGTTATAGCGTTAAAGCCAATCAGCTTCTCCCACGCTTCGAAGCCGGTGACGCCAAGAACTACATTGCCGAAATTGCCATCGCGATCAGGTACCAGAATCTCGGTTATGGTGCCCCCGCGAGAGGATATCTTGACGACCATACCGTTATCGTTCGTCAGCGTGACCAGATGTACTTCGTTCCCGTCTTCAGCGATGCCGAACCGTTCGATATGGGCCGTGGGTGCTGCCACTGCAGGGCATGCCGGTGTGGCGAGCAGCATGGCAACTAGCAGGGCTCGTGATCTGGACGATGTGCCGGGTTTGCGGCGAGGTTTTGCGACGGAGCTGGGTTTCGAGAACGCACATTCAAAAACTGCTGCAGGCATCATTCCGTCCTCAATCTGTACAGCGATTTGGCTAGCACTGGTGTAACTGCTTGGCAGTGCGACTTAAGTCGGAGGCTGCGCCAGTTTCGGAGCTTGGCAATGGCAATAGGCCGACCGGAAACCGGTCATCTGGGATGGGTCTCAGCTCCGACCGGCCTCTAGAATTCTCAAGAGCTTGAGTGCGTATATCATTGTTCGCTCTCGCACTTTGGCATCGGAACCAGCCAGGGAGGGGAGGCCAAGATCGAAGAGCTGTCTGGCTGCATCGGAGTCGCCATCCGCAGGGTGTTGCGAAATCCAGAATAGGATACGGCGGAGGTCGTGGGGCGCCGTGGTCTGGCGCAAGTGGTCGAACACCAGCCAGGGAAGATGGCGCTCCAGCGGGTCCATTTGCAGAACGTCCGGAACGGCCGCGATATACAAGACATTGCGCACTCGCTGCTCAATATCTGCTGATCTCGCGGGCGCCCAGGATGGCAGGCTGGTGCGGATACCTTGCAGGACCGCATCAGTGGCCGGGTCATCCAGCGTGCCGCGCACAGCGAGGGGGGAAATCAGCCCTTCATCGCTTGGCAGGCGCTCGAATGCGATCAGATCAATATCTTTGTCGGTCACGTCTTGCCATTTGGCCGGGAGCTTCAGCGCGGCGCGGACAGCCTCCGGCGCGTCCTCGCTTTCATTGGCACCGTCGGCATGTGCTGCGCTCGCTCCGGCCTTGGTTCCGGGCTCATCCATGCCGCCGCGCAGGAAGTCGGAGGGCGAGGCAGAGGCGACAGCCGGTTCGGTGTCTGCCGTCCGGTAAGACGAGGTCGCCGCCAGACCAGTTGCGATCCAGATTCCGCAACCAGCGACGAGAAGTACAGTGCGGGGCCGCCGGGGACGATTGTCCCATCTAAAAAGTGAGATGGCCAGAATGGCCGCGGCAATCGCAAAACCGACGAGCAGAGCAAGGTGCCACGAGGTTGCGTGCAAAGAGGCGCCGTGGTGCGCCGCCTGCAGTGCCGTCACCGCGTGAATACCGGGCAGGAAAGCAGCAAATTCCTGTAGCCATTGGGGCAGGGCTTCCGGCCTGATTGCGATGCCACCCAGCATCAGCATGGGCAGGAAGATGCACTGGCCGAGCGCCTGGACAGCCAAAACACTATTCACCAGCGCGGCAACGACTAGTCCGATGCCGATCAGGCTCAGGCAGGTTACCAGAAACGAGATAGTCAGTGAAAGGGGTGCCGCTGGAGGCTCCATGCCGAAGGCGGTGGCCAGTGCAATCTGCATGAGTCCTGCGGCAAAAAGCAGGACCAAGCGTGCAGCGATGACCCCGGCCATCAGTACTGACGCAGAAGTCGCTGCAAGACGATACCGCGTCCATATGCCGCGATCGCGCTCGCTGACGAGTGCAGTGGGAAGTCCGAAGCAGGCTCCGCCAAGTGCGGTGACGGTCAACAACTCGCCGAGATGGGCCCCGACCGGCCGTGGATCGTGGCGATAGATAATGGCGAACGCGGCAAGGAAGATCAGGGGGAAAATAAACCCATAAATCATCGCCATCGGCTGCCGCATGTTCAGCCGAAGAATGTGCAGCGCAAAAGTAGCGGCAGCGTTCATTGCGGCTGCGCCTGCGCGTCAAGAGATAGCATCAGGTCTTCCAGTCGGGGTGGGCCAACCTCGAGCTGTAGGATCGACGCCGATTGATCCCTTATGGCATCCACAATTTCGCTGAGCGCCTTGTCGACGTGGCGTATCCTGCCGTCAATTTTGCTGGTGCCAGACGGGACATACTCAAGATGGCGGCAGCTCGAAAGATCGACGGGGCGATCACATTCCAGCCTGAAGCAAGAGTAGCCACCCATTTTGGCGATCAGCGATGCAGCATCGCCTTCAGCGACAAGACGCCCTTCGCGTAAAATGGCGATCCTGTCGGAAAGCGCTTCGGCTTCTGCCATATCGTGAGTGGCGATAAGGACTGCACGACCTTCTCGCCTCAGGGACAGGATCATCCTGTGCAGAGCGGCGCGTGCGCCAATGTCCAGGCCCTGAGTGGGCTCGTCGAGCACGAGGATGGGTGGGGCACCCAGCAAGGCAAGTGCAATCGCCAGAGCCTGCCTCTGCCCGCCCGAGAGGTTTTCATACCGTGTTTGCGCCGCGCCCGTCAGACCGAAGCGGTCTAGAAGTCCCTGTTGGTCGGGATTACAATGATTGAGTGCTGCAAACAGGCCAATTGCCTCTGCCGGTGTTATCTTGTCGTGAAGCTGTGTTTCCTGCAGCGCGACACCGACCACGGGCATACCCGTCGTCGCACCGTCGCCTGGCGCGTCGTAGAACTCTACAATGCCGGCGTCCGGCTCAAGCAGGCCTACCAGGCATTCGATTGCGGTCGACTTACCTGCGCCATTTGGGCCGAGCAGCGCCAATATCTCACCGGCGCGAAGTTCCATATCAACGTTGGACAAAGCCTGCGTCTTGCCGAACGATTTGGAGACGCCGGCAAGACGCAGCACTGGCTTTCCCGTCACCTGCGGGGACCGAGTTCCTCGGCCGTCCAGGGGGTCTGGCGATGTCGGTAGGCCTGCCGCCATTCCTTTACCGCCGCAGGTTCCACCGGCGTTGCCCGGTTGCTCCATGCCCCTCTCACATAAGTTATGATTGCCGCGACTTCGTCGTCACTCATTGCTGCCCCGGCCGGAGGCATCAAGCCGATACTTCCTTCTTTGCCGTTCAGTAGGATGCGGGCGAAGGCATCGGGGCTCCCGTTGACGAACACTGAACCGTCGAGATCGGTGGCCAGTGTCCCGGCGCCGCGGCCGGTGGGCTGGTGACAAGCTGCACAAACATTTGCGTAGATTTCGCGCCCAGCGTTGAATCGGGCCTGCTGTTCGGCGGTCAGTTTTTGGGACGGGGGAGCGGATGGCTTTCCGGGCCAGCTGACAAGCGCCAGCAAGTCCGCTGCTGGTTTGGAAAGCGGGCCATCGCCCTGCGCCAGCGCCATGACGGCAGAAGGCCGCGTCCGCAGCGCAGGTCCTGAGGCGGCCGCCGATTGGTTTGGCGTCAGCACTGCGGCTGCGGAGCCAGCACGGCCTCCTGCCACTAGCGTGAACCGGCTTTCCGTGTTGCGCAGGCCCCGGGTCAGGCCAGTCAAGATGGCTGTCCGCACCTCAGCCGTCAGCGTGCTCGAAGCGGCCCGAGGCAGAAGCCGCTCCACGGCCCGGAGATCGCCAGAGCGCGCAATGGCAGCTGAGAGCGCCAAAACGGCTTCGCTCAAGCTCTTCTTTCCATCGCCCCTGAGGACGATGTCCAGAGCCTTGCTCTCAAGCCCGAAGAGTCCGCTGACGATTGCATCAACCATGATCGGATCGCCGCCATTGCTTTGCAAAATTGGCATCAATACGTCGAGCTTGCGGGGGTCAGGGATCGCGCCCAGCGAAGCGGCGACTTGAAGGCGCACTGACCACTGCGGATCGTTTTCCAGCGCGCGCACTGCATCAATCGCTGCACTGTTGCCTTCTGCCAGCTGCCTTTCCATCAGTCGCACGGCCGAGGCGCGAACAGCGGCGTCACGGTCATTCAGCAGTTGGCGCACTAGGCCGTCGTCGAGCGCTCCTAGTCCATCAAGCGTCCATAGGGCATGGTGCCGAGTCCGAGCATCATTCGCACTGCGAGCCATCTCCCTGAGCGCGGGCGCTACGCTCTTGTCTCCGCGCTGCACCAGGTACTGCTGTGCGGTGTCGCGCCACCAGCCATTGTGGTGGGCGAGATATCCCACCAGTTCCGCTGGGGTCTGGCTGCTCATTCGCGGCCATTCGTCAGTTTTCATATCATCATGGATGACGCGGTAAATGCGGCCCATGTTGATATGCTCCCACAAGCCGCGATCCTGAATGTAATCGCGCAGATAATCCGTCTGGAGCGGACCGTCCTGCGACACCCCGCGATACATATCTATGACGTAGAAGGTGCCGTCCCATCCCGGCGTCAATGAGACAGGGCGGAAGCGCTCATCGGTCGACACGATGAGTTCACCGCGATCATAGAAATCCGTGGCTGAAAGGCGGCCGGTCCCGTCGTCCTTCAGCGAGAGAAGGTGAACGAGGTTCGTGGGGCCATCGACGACCAGCGGCTGACCTTGGATTTCCTTGGGCAACGCTGTTCCGCGATAGATCATCGGCGATGATACGCCGCCATAATAGGTCGACGATCCATCCTCGCGGAAGATTTCACTCCGGTAACCGCGATTAATCCCCACTGTCGGCCGGGCGGGCCAAATCAGTGTCTTTTCCTGGTCGACCAGGCTCTCATACAGCCCACTGGTTCGCACCAGATTGGGATTTCGGGCATAGTATTGGGGCTTGAGGTAATCCACGAAGAGAGGGTCGGTGTTGACGTTGCGGTAGATCCTCCCCGCGTCATCCTGGGTCACGCCCCACTGGCCGCGCTTCACGCTCGGCATGATGGAGAACTTGCCACCTTGAAAGCCAAGGTTCCAGTCTTCCTGGGAAATGACGATGGTATTGTCCATCGACCAGTAGAGACCGTTTGCCCCATGCTCGACCACGCCCTGCGTGGCGAACTTTTCTGAAATCAGCTCCTTGGTATCGGCAACCAGATCGCCGTCCGTGTCGCAAGCCTTCCAGAGGTTCGGCGGCTCTCCTATTAAGGCGCAATTGTCGATCAGAATTTTGAACGCACGGGGCATTACCAGCCCGTCCATGAAAACTGTGCGCTTATCGAATTTACCGTCGCGATCTGTGTCTTCCAAGATGACGAGTTCGTTGATCGGCTCGAAGCTGTTGTCCATGTTCCGATTTACGGCAAAGCCATGCATCTCCAGAACCCAGAGCCGGCCATCTCCGTCGAATTCAGCGAGAATGGGATCACGGACCAGGGGCTCATTCGCAACCAGTTGCAGCGCATAGCCAGGCGCCAGCGTGAACGTCTTGATTGCCTCTTCCGGACTCAGAGGCGGTGAGTTCTCGGGCACAGACGTGTCGACCCCGGCTGGCCACGGTTTAGCCGCAGAGGTAAGCGGTCCGTCAGCACCTTTTGCGAGAAAAAGTCCCCCCGCGACGAGGGCGGCTCCTAGAGGCGCCCACTTCAAAACCCTCATCCTTCAACCCTTTAAGACTTTTAAACTGTATACAGTCCGCAATTTGCGGTGTAAACAGGTTTGGTCCTTTTTCGGAGTTCCAGTGAGTAAGGCTGACTATTGGTTGTCCAAGCCCTTCCGCCTTGGGCTGGCGGTGGCGCTCATTCTTGCAACTGTGCTCATCCCGTTCGTACTTTTCGAACAAGACCTTCATCGGGTCTCGCTTTCACTCGTCGAAAGTGCGCGGCAACACCCTGGCCAGCTTTCGGCCTTGTTTGTGGCTCTTCTGGCGGCGGACGTGTTTCTGCCCATACCATCCAGCGTACTCAGCGCGCTTGCCGGGGGCGCGCTTGGGTTTGCGGTCGGCGCGGCTGCCATCTGGTCTGGCATGATGCTTGGATGCCTGGTCGGCTACTCTTTAGGGCGTAAAGCCGGCCGGGCGGCGGTTTCGCGCATCGTGAGTGAACGCGATCTGCACGTTGCACAGAAGGCGGTAAAGAACTTGGGGGTCTTCGCGCTAATGGCAAGCCGGGGAGTGCCTGTACTGGCAGAAAGTTTCGTGATTTGCGCCGGGATTATCCAATATCCGCTCCCGCGCTTCTTGGTGGCGACCGGCCTTTCCAATCTTGCGGTCGCGCTCGCCTACGCAGCGATAGGAAGCATGGCTATCGAAGCGGGTTCATACCTTTTGCTTTTCGCCGGTTTCGTGGCCCTGCCGATTGCGGGATGGCTGTTCTGGAATTGGAATAATTAATGAGACTGGCGTTGACTGGTGCGATGTGCGCATTGAGCGCACCTGCTGCTGCATTTGCTGAAGAGGATGTCCTGCCTGATCGTGGAATTGTCGTGACAGCGACAATCGCCCCCGTTTCGGAACAGGGGCAACCTTTCACGGTCGTCGAGATAAACAAGGCGGATCTCGGCAGAGTGGAGAGCCTTGCGGGCGCACTTTCCGAACTGGCTGATGTTCATGTCCAGATGCCCGGTGGCAGAACGGGTTTTGCATCCACATTCGTTCGCGGCGCAGATCCCAACTTCACGGTGACATTGCTGGACGGTGTGCCTCTTAACAGCCCGACGAATAGCCGGGGCGGCGCAGTCAACCTCGCCGAGATATCGAGCTACGCCATTGATCGTGCGGAGTTGCTTATCGGCACGGGATCTACGTTGTTTGGTTCAGGGCCAATCTCCGCGGTGCTGAACCTCGGCCTACCTGCGCCTGCCAGACGATCTCGGCTGCAACTGAGCGGCGCTTTCGCGGGCAACGGCGAGGCGACTGGGGCGGCGATATGGAGAGGGCCACTGACAGGTGGCTTTGGTGCGTCGCTCAGCGCAGTGGTGGATGACACTGGTACTTGGAACGAGCAATCATGGCTAAGATCGCGTTCCGTTGATTTGCGGGTCGCTCCTGGCGACGGTTCCGGTGGGCGATTGCTGGTTCACTATGCCGATCGCAAGGCGCAGGCATTTCCAGATACAAGTGGCGGCCCAGATTTGGCTGTCTTCCGCGAAGTGGAACGGCGAGAAAGTGGTGAATGGTTGCTGGCGGTGAACCAGCCTGTCCGTCTAGCTGAAGATCTCAATCTTACGCTCAGCGGATCATGGTTTGAGCGCAACGATCTGACGATCTCTCCTGGAATAGCACCTTCTCCCCACTCGCCCGGGGGAATCCCGGCAGGAGAAGACGACATCCATTATCGTCACGTGATTGGCAGCGGGATACTGACGTACACGGGCTCGAACTGGGCGATTAGTGCCGGTGTCCAGCACCAGGCCGAAGTGGCGAGAAGCGAAGGCCACATGGACTTTGGCTTCATTGTGCCAACGAGTTTCAGAGACCGCCGCGATACGAACTCGCTTTTCGCCGAAAGTACGGCCGAATTCGATCGGCTGTCTGTGGTCGCAGGAATTCGCCTGGATGACATCGAAGGCATTGGTGCAGAACTCTCAGGGCGATTGGCTGCCCGTCTCGCGCTGACCGATGATTTGGCGGTCAGAACCAGTTATGGAACTGGTTTCAAGGCTCCAAGCTTCTACGCGATTTTGAACCCTTTTGTCGGGAACCGGGACTTGCGCCCCGAAAGTGGCGAAGGGCTGGAAGCGGCGATAGAATGGAAACGGGGCTCATCGACCGCCGCATCACTCACCGCGTTTCGAACCCGCTATTCTGATCTCATCGATTTCATTCCTGCCGATCCGCCGCGGCTCGAAAACCGATCACGCGTGGTGTCCGAGGGGGTGGTATTCTCCATCGATCAGCGGCTCGGAGCATTCACCGCGACTGGCCAGATCGCTTACGTAAAGACGATCGATGCCACGACGAACGAGCCATTGCTCAACCGCCCCAAATGGCGCGGAACTTCCGGAGTGAAATGGCAGGTCTCGCCGAATGTCCACTTCGCCGCGCACTATGCCTTCACGTCACGGCAATTAGATTTCGCCGTTCCGGTGGGCGTAGTCGAACTAGACCAGTTTGGCGCCGCCTATGCGCAGGTCTCTTACGGCGTCGGGCCCAGCACGCAGGTCGCTATCAGGATCGACAATGCCTTCGATAGCCCGATGTACGAGGCCAGCGGTTATCCCGGCCGGCCCCGGCGCGCCAGGCTATCGCTCACGCACACCTTTGAATGACGGCAGTTGGCGCCGGGCAGTCAGTAATCCACAGTCTGCCCGGTGCGCGGGTTGGTGAATGAGCGGCTGCCGTCTCGCCGTAGCGTGAGCTGCAATGGATGCATGGCGTCCCGTTCACCTGCCACATTGGCAATTTGCGCGGCTGGCGCGTTAAGCGCGCCGTCGCGTGTCGCCTCATGAACCTGCCAGATCGCAGGCGGGCTTCGTAACGCGTTCAGCGCGACGTACGTCTGTGCATCAGCGCCCTTCCGCGGGCCGTTCGCGATGACCACCTGCTTCGGGGCAATGGATGCGAGCAGTGCGGGGTTGTTGCTGATGTCACTCCCGTGATTGTTGGCGACCATGACATCCACGGACCCAATCAGATTGGTCGGGCACGCAAGACGGGCCTCCATTTCCCAAGTCAGGTCGGCCAATGCGAGAAGGCTGGAATTGCCCCACCTCGCCAGAATGCCGAGCGAGCGGGGATTCTCCTCTCCTCCATCCTGAGTGACCGAAGTCAGGGCGTTGCAGCCGATGCCCCGCTGACCTGCTCCAGGAAGGGGCCTCTCAATGATCTCACGATCACTGGTGATGGCAGTGATAGTCAGCCCCTCAATCTCGAGAACCTCCCCCGCACGCATGACCTTGTGAGGACGGTTGCCGATTGCATCGCGGTAGGTGGGATAGAGAAGTGCAGGGGCGAAGCGGCGCTGCGCCTCGGATGCGTTTTCCGCCAGTTCTTCCCGGTTTTCGCCATGGTCGATGATAGTTCCGACCGGGATCAGCTTCAGGAGGTCGTGTACGCCGCCGATATGATCGATGTGATAGTGGGTGATCATCAGATAATCGATCTGATTGATCCCTGCATCGCGCGCGGCGGCCACGATGCGTTCCGCGCTGCTGGGGGGTGTTTCCGTCTCGTTTGAGCCGAAATTTCCGAGCCCGGCGGGCCAGCCTACATCGACAAGCAGAGACTTGCCGCCAGGTGTTATGAACAGCGTGGCCGAGCCGCCCTCAACGTCAACGAAGACGACTTTCAGATCTCCGACCTGCTCAGGGCCGGAATTGCCCATACTGGCGCAGGAACCAAGCACACCAGCCAGCAGCGAAGCGAGCGCGGCTCTCCGGAGGCGGTTGAATCGAGTCTTGCGTGTCATTGGCCCACCGGTGTCAGCTTGATGAGAATGCCGGGCGTCGAGGACGACAAGGAGTGTCCGGTATCGGCGCCAGTCGGGTTTTGGAGAAGGACGTAGAGAAGCCCGTCCGGACCTTCGGCTACCGTTCGCACTCTTCCGAAGTGGTCGAACAGCACCTCTTGCCCGATGACCTGCCGGCCATCGATTTTAAGCCTTCGCAACTGCTGGCCACCAAGCGCGGCAACAAACATATCGCCCTTCCAGCGAGGATATTGATCGCCTTGCAGGATCGTGATGCCGCTGGGCGCAATGGCCGGAGTATAAGACACGACCGGATCAATCATGCCCGGCGCGGATCGCAGGGTTATGCCGGGTTGTGTACCGAACGTGGCAACGCCCCAGCCATAGTTTCCGCCGCGCTCGATTATATTGATCTCGTCGCCGCCTAATGGGCCGTGCTCTGATGACCACAACATCCCGCTGTTTGCCCAGGCAAAGCCTTGCGGATTGCGGTGACCGAAGCTCCAGATTGTGGGCAATGCCCCATCCGTTCGGCCCACGAAGGGATTATCGGCGGGCACGCTTCCGTCAGCCATGACCCGATGAATTTTGCCCAGTGGCGATGTGAGATCCTGTGCCGCATTCGAGTTGCCCTTCTCGCCGATGGAAAAGAACAGGTGTCCCTCGCTGTCGAAGGCCATGCGCGTCCCGTAGTGGGAGTCGTTGACCGAATAGAACTGGGCCGGTGCGCGGAATATCGTTTCCTCACTGGTCCAGTTGTTGTTCGGCCCTAACCGCCCTCGCACAATCACGGTCATCGAGGGGGGGCTGGTCGTTTCCGCTTCGGTGCCGCCAGCTTCTGCGGGTAACGCTTCCGAATAGGCGAGGTAGATCCAGCCGTTGTTGGCGTAGTCCGGGTGCACGGCGACATCGAGAAGTCCTGCATCCTGCCGTTCCCAGACTTTAGGTGTGCCGCGCACTGGCGCTTCGAGAAGCTGTGATCCCTGGACAATTCTCAGTCGACCGGGGCGCTCGGTCACCAACATGCGTCCGTCGGGAATAAAGGCCAGCCCCCATGGGGTCTCAAGCCCGGTGGCAAGCACATCGATGCGGAAGCGCTGGTCATCACTGTCAATCACTTGGCCCGTGGGATCGCCCACGAACACCGGTTTCTGTCGCCGGTTCTCTGCCATGAAGCGCAGATAGGTGATCATCTGCCAGCCCTGCTGTTCAGAGATCGTGGCGCCGAATGCCGGCATTCCCGTGCCCGGGGACCCCGCCATTATAATCGTATGGAAGGCTTCGTCAGTGAGCCGATCGAGGACACGATGGTCCAACAGGTCCGGCGCCCTGGAACCAGCACTGTGGCAGCCAGAGCAGTTGGCAGTGAAGATCCCATCAATCTCAGCAAAAAACGATGGTGATCTGCGGAGTGGCGGTCCTTCAGCATCGCCGGAAACCGAGCACGCTGCGGCAGCAAAGGCCACAGCGGTCACGCTGGTTAACAGCCGGACGATAGATCCTGCCGTCCAGCGGCGGGGTTGGGCGGGCATGGGAACCGTCCTATCGATTGCGCACAGGTTCCGCCGGAGGATGATACGCGACGAGTTCATCTACCGGGCGCTTGCCGGCCCAGGCAATGCCGCGGAGCAGCATGTCCCGAACCTCGGGACGGGAGAAGTTCTCGTAAACGTGACCTTGCATCCAGACGAATGAACGGGCTGGCGCTCCGCCTTGCAGGGTGTGCTCGTACGTCCAGACTTGCGGAACCGTGTCGCCAACGAACCCGGCTGCCGTCGGCACGTCCGGAATGGTCACAGTTGCGAGAGGCTGAATTCCCGGGTTTTCTGCCCATGTCATCTTGAAGAAGGCTTCATCGCGCAGCTGAAAACCTTCAAGACCGGTGACGATGGGAGAGGCCTTGTCGACAACCTTGTATGTAAGGTCGGTCGCGAGCGTGAAATTGACTTCGCCATGGCGCTTTGCACCGCCAGTGTATGACGCGAACTCTGCCGGTCGCGGTCCACACATGCCATCGTGAAGAATGACCAGCCCGCCGCCACGACGGACGAATTCATCCAGCGCGGCCTTTTCGCTGGGATTCATGTATCCTGCGTCACCTTTGTAGATGATCATCACGTCCACATTGGCGAGATCGTCACCTGAAGGTGCGTGCAGTGCGCCGTCAACGACCGCGCCGTGCTCGGTAAGCAGCTTGCTCCAATCAGCAAGGAACTGCGGATAGTCATGCTCCCCAGGACCGTGCGTCTTAAGGCCAGCGTAGATGAAAATCCGCATTCCATCGGCGTTTTGCCCGCGAATTGGCGGGGGCGTGAAATCATCTACCGCCGCGCCGGGGATCTGAGCGAGCTCATTGACCTGACCGCTAGCCGAGACCGCGCAGCAAACTGCGCCCAATAGGGCGATTGACCATCCGAGACTCTTCAATTTGTAACTCCTTTCCGGAGAGCTTTGTTCGCAAAGGTTATTTTACGGTCCAACCACCATCGATTACGATGTCGGTCCCTGTGGCAAATCCGGATTTTCCCGAACAAAGGTAACAGGCGAGCGCGCCGATTTCCTCGGGATCTCCCCAGCGGCCCACTGGCAAGCTCTGCAGGAACTGGCCGTTGGCGACGGGATCATTGAGAACCGGGGCATTCATGGGGGTGGCGAACGGGCCCGGGCTGATGCCGTTCACCGTAATTCCTTCGCCAGCCAGTTCGAGTGCCAGGGCCCGCGTGAATCCAAGCAACGCCGCCTTTGCGGACGAGTAAGCAGTACGCCCTGGCAGAGAAACATGGGACATGATCGATGTAAGGTTGATGATTCGGCCATAACCGGTCCCCATCATCCCCGGCACAAACGCGCGGCTCGCGAGGAATGTGCTGATCAGGCTGGAATCGACCACGGCACGGAATTCATCCAGGGTGAAGTCGACCATGTTCTTGCGCAGGTTCGTGCCAGCGCTGTTGATCAGGATTTGCGGCGCATCGAAGTGCGCGTTCACTTGATCGGCCATGGCCATGACCGCTGCCTCGTCGGTCAGCTCAGTGGAGAATGCGGCGGCCTGACCGCCGTTTGCCGTGATGGTGGCGACCAGCTCATCAAGCTTCTCCTGGTTGCGGGCAACCAGGGCTAGACTGGCGCCTGCTTCAGACAAAGATTTGGCAATTGCCACTCCAAGCCCGCCAGTCGCGCCGGCGATCACGGCAGTCTTGCCGGTTAAATCTACTTTCACAAAAATCCTCTCAGCATGCTGCTTGGTGCACTTTGACCAGAGGCATGGCGGTCATAGCTTGCAAGCCTCAGGGCCCGCTAATTTCAAATTGTATACTAAATACAAAAATGCCATTGTCAATTGACGGTGGTAGCGCAATGGGTCCGCGGGACCCTTGCAGAATTGGGGGAAATGTCATCGATTGCTGTAAGCAGAGGAGCGGCCATGATTGACCAAAATGGCGGGCCGAAAGATGCGCTAGGCGCAACCGGGTATCGCGGAATTGAAGGGTCTGTGGCGCTTGTAACGGGATCGGGCCGAGGACTCGGCCGGGCCGTTGCAGAGAGGTTGATGGCGCTGGGCGCACACGTCGCATTGCATGATATCAACGAGGATGCGCCGGGGCAGTTTGGCGAAAGCAAGAGCCTTACACAGTTGGCTCAGGAACTGAGCGAAGTTTACGGACGCGTCGCGAGTGCTGTTGGAGACTTGACGAACGAGAGCGACGTCCGGCACGTCGTGCAACACGTTCAGGGCGTGCTCGGACCCATCGACATTCTGGTCAATTGCGCCGGCGGCGATATCGGCCTTGCTGGTACCAAGCCTAATCCAAACGGCGCTCTGGACATCTCTCTGGACGATGCTCAGGCAGTATTTGACCGAAACTTTAAGACGACCATGTTGATGTCACGGGCCGTTTGCCCTGGGATGCGTGAGCGTCAGCGTGGTTCCGTGATCAACTTCGGTTCGCTGAATGGGCATCAGGGCGTCGCATCAGAAGTTGTATACAGCTGTGCGAAGGCCGCCATCGTGCATTTCACGCGATGCCTCGCGCTCGAATTGCGGTCTGATGGTGTTCGCGTCAACGCGATCAGTCCCGGGCCAACAACAACGGCACGCTTCCTCGCAACACGTGAGGTCGATGCAAGCCGGGTTGGAGAGCAGGCATCTCTTGATCGCTATGCGACCCCTGCCGAAATCGCCAACGTGGTCGGCTTCCTGGCAAGTGCGGAGAGCAGTTTCGTGACCGGGCAGGTGTTGCGGGTGGACGGAGGGATTGGCGTTTATGCGGCCTGAATTAAACCGGGCACCGCGCCTTTCCGGTAAGTCATGCCTGGTGACAGGTGCGGGGCAGGGCATCGGCCGGTCCATCGTCAACGCGTTTCTGGCGGATGGAGCTGCGGTGGTCGCCACTGACAGAGACGTTACCCTGCTCGATGATTTGCGAGCGCATGAGAACGTGTCCATCGCCTTGATGGATGTTACCGATGTCGCCGCGGTGAATGCGGTTGCCCTGGCAAATCCCGGCATCGATGTGCTTGTCAATTGCGCGGGATGGGTCGCAAGCGGCACAATCCTTGATGCTGCCGAGGAGGACCTTTCGCGTAGCTTTGCCATCAATGTTCAGTCGATGGCTAATACCATTCGGGCTTTCCTCCCTGCGATGCTCGACAGGCAGGACGGTGCAATCATCAACATTGCGTCCGTTGTCAGTGCGGGGAAGGCGGCTCCGAATCGTTTCGCTTATGCCACGAGCAAGGCGGCTGTGGTGGGCCTTACCAAGTCTGTTGCTTGCGATTTCATTGGAAAGGGCATCAGGTGCAATTGCATCAGCCCTGGAACCGTTGAAAGTCCCTCACTCGAACAGCGGATGCGCGCGCTCGGAGATCTCGAAACAGCGCGCGCTGCATTCATCGCCCGTCAGCCGATGGGGCGGCTCGGCACGACCGATGAAATTGCTTCTGTTGCGGTATTGCTGGCTTCCGACGAAGCGCGCTTCATGACCGGCTCGGATATCGTAATCGACGGCGGCATGAGCCTTTGAGGTCTTTGTATCGGCTGCTGCGGTATAAATGACCGCAGCAGCCGAACGCTTCAGGCGCCGTAACGCAGAACGTCCTGTTTCTGTTCGCCCAGTCCGTCGATCCCTAGCGTGATCGTGTCACCTTCGTTGAGGAAGCGCGGAGGCTTGAAGCCCATGCCAACACCTGCTGGCGTACCGGTGGAGATGATGTCTCCCGGCTGCAGGCTCATAAACTGGCTGATATAGTGCACGAGGTAGGGTACCGAGAAGATCAGCGTAGATGTTGATCCGGTCTGCATCCGCTCGCCGTTGACATCGAGCCAAAGCTGAAGATTGCCGATATCGCTGATCTCATCGAGAGTAACGAGATAAGGGCCGAATGGGCCGAACGTATCGCAGCATTTGCCCTTGTCCCACTGGCCGCCACGCTCGAGCTGGTACTCGCGTTCCGACAAGTCATTCACGACGCAGAGGCCGGCTACATGGTCCAGCGCGTCTTCTTCAGAGACGTAGCGCGCCTCTTTGCCGATAACTACGCCCAGTTCGACTTCCCAGTCCGACTTCTTTGAAGTCGGCGGCAAGAGCACGTGATCATTCGGGCCGATGATTGAAGACGTCGCCTTCATGAACAGGATTGGCTCAGTAGGGATGGCCATCCCAGCTTCTTCCGCGTGGTCGCGATAATTCAGCCCGACGCAAATGAACTTGCCCACTTTGCCAACGGGTTCCGCGATACGGACCGGTTCAGATACGAGAGGGAGTAAAGCGGGATCAATCTCGGCCAGTCGTGCCAAGTCGCCGCTCAGTGTTGCCCCATCGATGTCTGCAACAACATCCTCAAGGCTGCGAATAGAACCATCTCGATCGAGCATGGCCGGGCGCTCTTGGCCCACAGGGCCAAACCGCAAAAGCTTCATTGCGTTACTCCAAATTCGATTGATCGGGTGCCAGCGGACATCGCGCTGGGCCGACAGGATTGTTTATTTGCCCGGGTCCTCACCAGCGATGGCGAGACTCGAGAACCTTTCTGGCTCGTTGTAGGCAGTTCTGAGGTGTGACAGCATCGCGATCTGCGGATCACCGACGCCATTTGCCACACAATCAAACAATTCGCGGTGATGACTCAGGCGCCAGCGACGTATCTCCGGTCCCACATGCTCCAATGCCTTGTGTGCAAACAGCGAGGTTGTCAGCGAGTGCAGCGTGCGTTCAAGGAAGGGGTTCCCGGAAGCAGCCCAGATCACGGCGTGAAACCGTCGGTCGAGTGCAGCGGCATCAAGCAATGGGCCGTCCCACGCTTCCATGCTGCTTACCAGGTCACTCAATTCAGCGCGGATTTCCGGCGTCATACGGTGACGCGCAAGCCGCATGGCCTCGGCCTCGAGTACTAGGCGGAGACTGTTGATTTGCTGAACTTCGTCATCCGTCAGCTGCACAACGAACATTCCGCGCCGCTCGCGATTGACCAGGAGTCCTTGTTCTTGCAACTGGGAAAGAGCCTCACGCACCGGAACTCGGCTTACATCGAATTCACGTGCAATCTGGCTCTCGTTCAGCCGCGCACCCGGCTCATACGCTCCCTCCAATATCTGTCGCTTGAGTTCGCTGACGAGATAAGTTCGTAGGGTCGATGGTCCCTTCGATGCAATTGTCACGGAGGTTGCTGAATTAGCCATATGGGCGGTAATCTCGATAAACGATGCGACGAAAAAGCGCAGTTTGTATACAACGTCGGACTGCCCTTGTTAAGTTGTCAAAGCATGAGCAGGCGGCCAACTCAGTGGTTATGCCGCGGGAGCGCCCTAGAAACGCCCCGGAAGCCTACGGCATCTTCGATGCACGCGCCGTCCTTCAGCGAACCCACGGTGTTCCGGTAGATCGCTTCCCATGGAGTTGCCGACCCGATTACAGGCGTGGGATCAGCTTTCCGGCGCCGTTCGATTTCGTCTTCCGCAACCAGTGCGTCACAGCGGCGGTTAGGGATGTCGATGCGGATGATGTCACCCGACCGCAGCCATGAAAGGCCACTGCCAGCAGCGGCTTCGGGGGTAGCGTGCACGATAGATGGGGCATCGGCGGTTCCGGATTGTCTGCCGTCCCCGATCGTGGGCAGGCACCTAATTCCCTTACGGATCAGCGCGTCTGGCGGCTGCATGTTGACCACTTCCGCCGAACCTGGCCAGCCGATTGGGCCGGCTCCGCGCATCACGAGGATCGAATGCTCGTCTGCGCCCAGATCCGGATGGTTTATCCTGGCGTGGTAGTCCTCGGCGCCATCGAAAACCACCGCGCGGCCTTCGAAGACGCCTTCGATGCCAGGCCGTTCAAGGTACGACTTGCGAAATTCCGGGGTGACCGCCGACATTTTCATGATGGCGAAATCGAACAGATTGCCACTCATGGGAAGCAGGCCGGCTTCATGAACTATCGGGTTGGCGAGCGGCCGGATGACATCGTCGTCAGCGGTCTTCACTCCAACCAGTGATGACTGCATCGTTTCGCCGGTCACCGTGATCCGGTTGACGTTCAGCAGGCCGCCACGCGCCAATTCAGCCATGAGGGCGCGGACGCCGCCAGCGCGATAGAAATCCTCGCACAAGTATTTTCCCGTCGGTTGCATGTTGACGATTTGCGGCAGGGCTGCCCGACCAACCCAATCGGCCTCGGTCAAATCAATCCCGGCATGGCGGGCAATGGCAGTGATGTGCGGGTGAGCGTTGGTTGATCCGCCCGCCGTGACGGCGCAAGTAATCGCGTCCAGGAACGCCTCGCGCGTCAGAATGCGCGAGGGCCGCAGGTCCTCTTCAACCAGTTCTACAATTCTATGTCCGGTTTCATATGCCATCTGGGCCCGGGCGCGATAGGCGGCCGGGATCGCCGCTGATCCGGGCAATGCCATGCCAAGTGCTTCGGCGACCAGGTTCATGGTCAGGGCCGTACCCATGGCATTGCAATGGCCAACCGACATTGCCGATGCGAGCGTCGCGTCAAAGAACTCGTCTTCGGTAATCTCGCCTGCCGCCAGCCGGCGCCTCGATTTCCAGATCACCGTACCTGAAGCGACCGGTTCACCTTCGAAGTGGCCGTCCAACATCGGGCCGCCATTCAGAACAATTGCTGGCAGGTCCATAGTCGCGGCCGCCATCAGTCCGCTTGGCGTGGTCTTGTCGCACCCTGTCGTCATGACGACGCCATCGATGGGGTAGCCATTCATGACCTCCACAAGGCCGAGATACGCTAGGTTGCGGTCGAGTGCTGCCGTCGGGCGGCGACAATTCTCGAAGATCGGATGCACCGGAAATTCGAGCGGAATCCCCCCTGCATCTCGAATTCCATCCCGGATGCGGCGGGCAAGGTCGATATGCACGCGGTTGCACGGCGAAAGGTCACTTCCGGTCTGTGCAATTCCGATGATCGGCCGGCCTGATCTGAGCTCGCCCGGTGTAAGTCCATAATTCATGAAGCGTTCTAGGTAGAGGGCGCTCATGTCACTGCGTTCTTGATTTTCGAACCAGTCCTGCGAGCGCAATCTGCGCTCCTTGGGTCGTCCCATTAACTCGCTCCTTGACACATACTGTATACTAAATACAGATGTAGCCAAGTCAACTGACGGCAGGAGCAGATGCCATTACCCGCTCGAACGCCATCGCTCACACAGAGCGTGCGGCTCTGGTCGCGTTGGCCGAACTGCGACGTATCCTTGGTGAAAATCTCATTGATAGTCCGGCGGTTCTGGCTGCCTATGAGTGCGATGGCCTGTCGGCGTATCGCCAATTGCCGCTAGCGGTCGCACTTCCGCAGTCTGTTGAGCAGGTGTCGGCGGTTCTGGCTGTCTGCAATCAGCATGAGGTGAAGATCGTGCCGCGCGGGGCTGGCACATCCTTGTCAGGCGGTGCCACGCCAATTGAGGGCGGCATTGTGCTTGGAGTGTCAAAGCTGAACCGGATACTCGAAGTCGATTATGCCAATCGATGCGTCACGGTGCAGCCGGGGGTAAGCAACGCGGCCATTTCGCGAGCAGTGGCGGCGGAGGGATTTTACTACGCTCCAGACCCTTCGAGCCAGATCGTTTGCACCATTGGCGGCAACGTGGCTGAAAATGCCGGCGGGGTGCATTGCCTTAAGTATGGTCTGACCACCAACAACCTGCTTGGGGTGGAGCTTGTTTTGGCTGATGGCACCGTTTTGCGCCTCGGCGGAAAGTCGGCCGAGGCCGAAGGGTATGATCTTCTGGGCTTGGTTTGCGGGTCAGAGGGCCTCCTGGGAATTATCACCGAGGTGACCGTCAGAATTCTTCCCAAGCCGTTGACCCAGCGCGCCTTGATGGTCGGCTTTAGTACGGTTGAGGAGGCGGGAGCCTGTGTGAGTGCCATCATTTCCAATGGCATTATTCCCGCTGCACTGGAGATCATGGACGAACTCAGCGTCCATGCTGCCGAAGATTTCGTCCAGGCTGGTTATCCTCGCAACGTCGGTGCGCTGCTGATTGCCGAGTATGACGGCACCGCTGCCGAAGTCGATGAGATGATTGGCACCACCTCCCGCATCGCGGAGCAGAACGGAGCCTCTTACGTCCGTGCTTCAGAGACCGAGGAAGAACGCGAACTCATCTGGAAAGGCCGCAAGGCCGCGTTTCCGGCAGTCGGTCGCGTCGCTCCGGATTATTATTGCGTTGATGGTACGATTCCGCGTCGTGCGCTTCCTGAAGTCCTGACACGAATAGCGGATATCGGGGCAAGGCATGGGCTGCGCGTGGCCAACGTGTTCCATGCGGGCGACGGCAACCTCCACCCAATGATCCTCTATGATGCGAGCGTGCCGGGGCAGCTTGAGCTCGCAGAGGAAGTCGGCGCAGAAATCCTCCGAACGTGCGTGGACGCCGGAGGCGTACTTACCGGGGAGCACGGTGTGGGGCTCGAGAAGGTCGCGCTCATGCACTACCAGTTTGGTCAGGTCGATCTGGACCAGCAGGCGCGTGTCAAATGTGCCTTCGATCCCACCAATCTTCTTAATCCGGGTAAGATGTTGCCTGAGCTTTGCAGGTGTGCCGAGCTTGGCAAAATGCACGTGCATCAGGGCGAACTGCGATTCCCGGAGCTATCCCGATTGTGACCGAACGTAGCATTCTGACGGCTCGCGATGCGGCTGAGGTGGCCGCGCACATAATGGAGGCTCGCGCCAACGGGGCGGGGCTGGAAATCCGGGGGCTCGGATCACGTACTGGACTGGGGCTTCCTACCGATACTCTTGCTGTGCTCGATGTCGGCCAGATCGCGGGCATCGTGGATTACGATCCGAGTGAGCTGGTGCTCACAGCCCGGCCCGGCACTCCGCTTGCTGAGATCGAACAGCTCGTAGCTGCGGAAGGGCAGTACCTCGCGTTCGAACCACCCCATTTTGACGTATCGCCGCTCTCAGGCAGTCTGGGCGGGGCGGTGTCCTGCGGCTGGAGCGGGCCGCGCAGGGTGCACTCGGGCCGTTTGCGCGATCACGTACTTGGTGTGGTCGGCGTGACGGGATGGGGCGAAACTGTCAGCACAGGCGGCAAAGTCATCAAGAACGTCACTGGGTATGACCTGCCCAAACTCATTGCGGGCTCAATGGGCACGCTGATGGTCATGACTGAATTGTCAATCAAGGTCATGCCGGCGCCTCTCCATGCGGCGACGGTGGTTCTGCACGGACTGGAAGCTAGCAATGCCGTCAGGGCGATGGCAGCGGCGATGGCAACGCCATGCGCTGTCAGCGGCGCGGCGCATGTGACGGCCCGGCCTGGCGCAAGTGCCAAGACGATGCTGCGGCTCGAAGGCACGGAGCTATCGGTTGCCGACCGTGCCGAGCGTCTTTGCGCCGCGCTAGCCTCTCACTGTCGGAACATCGAGGTGATTGCCCCCGAATTTTCTTTCCGGGCTTGGGAAGCGATCCGTAACGGCGGCGCGCTGGATACAGATGACAAATCGGTGATCTGGCGGGTCACGCTCCCACCAAGCCTTAGCGGTGATTTTGTTGGGAGACTGCACCGTCTGGTCGGTTGCCACGCCGTCCTTGATTGCGCGGGTGCGGTTGTATGGCTTTCCCTGCCACGCGTTGATGATGGTCATGAAACCCTTGTTCGCGGAACATTGCACGAGATTTGCGGGTCCGCTGGTTCCGCGACGCTCGCTCACGCTGAGGCTGAAGTGAGGCACAGGATTTCGGTGTTTCAGCCACTCGCTCCTGCCGTTATGGCGCTTGAAGAGCGGTTGCGGCGCACGTTCGACCCGGATCATGTGCTCAACCCGGGTCGGATCCGCAGGCTTACGTGATATGCGGGCGCTCGATTCATCTCACCACTTGCCGGGCCTGCAACGGGCGGAAAGCGATGCTCAGATGCGCAAATGCGTGCGCTGTGGTTTTTGCCTGTCCACTTGTCCGACGTATGAACTGATTGGAAACGAGGCAGATAGCCCGCGTGGCCGCATCGCGCTGATGCAGACCATGCTCGCGACTGATGTCGCACCGGATCGAGAGGCCGTCGGCCACATAGATCGCTGCCTGGGTTGCCTGTCTTGCAAGACGACTTGCCCTTCCGGTGTCGATTATGAATCTCTGCTCGACCGGGCCAGAGAGCACATAGAGCTGACCTATCGCCGGCCCCTTCTGGATCGCGCACTGAGAGCGGGGCTCCTGTTCACGCTAACCCATCCGCGGGTTTTCCGGTTGGGCCTTGCAGTCGGGCGTAAAGCGCGATTCATGCAGAGCGTGTTTCCGGCCCCGTTACGCCGGATGCTCGAACTGGCGCCCCCCGCCCGCGCTAGTCGTGCAGCGCAGGAGACGGTTTCGCCAACAGCGACATATCGAGGGCGCGTCATTCTTTTCGAAGGTTGCGTGCAGCCCACCCTGCGCCCCGAGATCAACAGGGCGACCAGGCGATTGCTTGAACGCAACGGGGTCGAGGTCATTACCATCCGGGGCGAGGGCTGCTGCGCTGCGTTGCCCGCCCACCTCGGTCGCAGTGGAATGGCGAAAGCTCTTGCGCGAAAGAACATCATCGCCTGGGAAAACGCGAACGCGGCGGACGTTGATGCAATCATCGTGACCGCGTCGGGCTGCGTGCCAACGATTGCAAAATATGGTGCTCTGCTGGGTTCCGAGCCCGAGTGGGCCAGCCGGGCGCAGGCGATGGCCGCGCTCGCTACTGAGCTGTCCGTCTATCTGCACAAGATGGGGTTGAACGTTCCGGCACGTGACAGGCAGTTGCCTCGCGTGGCGTATCAGGCAGCATGTTCGATGCAGCACGCACTTGGCATTCGAAGCGAGCCCAAGGCACTTCTCGAAGCGGCGGGTTTTGCCCTCAACCCTCTTCGTGAAGAGCACATGTGCTGCGGCTCGGCTGGGATCTATTCAATACTCCAGCCGGATGTTTCGGCGCAGCTGCGTGATCGGAAGACCGAGGCCCTGATTGGCAGCGGTGCAGATGTTGTCGCCTCGGGGAATATCGGCTGCATTACCCAACTTGGATCAGGCGCCTTGCCTATCGTCCATTATGCCGAGCTTCTCGATTGGGCGGCGGGCGGCCCATGCCCGCCAGAATTGACCGGTTCGGTCTGGGCCTGATCAGAGGATAACCGGTAGCTTTCCAATTGACGTCCCCTCCGACACGATCTGCCGGAGGGGAAATAGTTCAAACTAGCGGGAAGAGCGGTGCGAGTATCAGGATCACAATCAGGCCGGTGATGCCCAGGACGGCTGTCAGGGGCGTCCAGGTCCGCAGGGTCTCGTGGGTGGTCAGTCCTCCCATCTTCGAGAAGATCCAGAAGCCACTGTTGTTCATCCAGTCACCGACAAGCGATCCGGCACCGATAACCAGGCCCAGATAGACAGGATGGAAGCCGAGCGACGATGCGCTGAAACCCATTGCTGCGAACATCGATGCCGTGGTGATCATGGACACCGTCCCTGAACCCTGTGCAATCTTGATCATCGAAGCGACGAGAAATGCAGAGATCAAGACGATCATGCCTGTTCCGCTGCCGATGTCTTTCACCAGTGCTTCGATGGGGGCCTGGATGCCGGCCTCGCGCAACATGGCGCCGAAGGCTCCCCCGGCAGCGGTGATCAGGATGATGATACCAGCGCCCATCAGTGCGCTTTCGGTGTCGGATGCCATCTCCGTAACAGTTCGGCCGCCGTATCTTTTCAGCATCCAGAGCGAAATCGCAGCCGAGAACAGCAACGCCATATTCGGGTTGCCGAGCAGGCCCGCAATGTTGAGCAGCGAGGTCTCCGACGCTGTTCTCGCACCTTCTGGAGCAATCAGCGCCATAGCCGCTGTATTGAAGGTAATTAAAACGACCGGGATGAGGATGGGCTGAATCGCGAGCCAGAAAGGCGGAAGGGTGCTCGTCGGCGTGTCGACCTCGTCCCAGTCTGAATGCAGATCTTCTTCCCCCGCATAGGGGCGCATTTCGACCGGATATTTGCGGTTCAGATGATAAGCGAACACGAGGCCTGCGATCGACATCGGAATGCCGACAACTAGGCCCACAAGGAACATCATGCCGAGGTCGATATCAAAGGCTGCGGCAATGAAGATCGGGCCCGGTGTCGGGGGAACTAGCGAGTGCGCAACCCCGGCGCCTGCGACGATTGCCGTAATGTAGAGAAGATAGTTCTTGCGTTGAGAACGCCAGAGCGTGCGCGCGATCGGGACAAGGAGGTAGAAGACCGTATCAAAGAAAACTGGGATGGCGAGGATGAAGCCGCCGCTCATCAAGGCGGTTGGCGCACGCTTGGCGCCGAGCTTCGCAATAAGTGAGCGGATAATCCGTTCTGCAGCGCCGCTGTCGAGCATGGCCTTGCCGATGATGGCCGCCAGGGCAATGACGATGCCGATCGATCCGGCGATGCCGCCGAATGCTTCCGCCACGCGCGAAACCTTGATTGCGCCAGTCCCTGGCGCCAGCAGACTGACAACCAGCGCTGCTATGATCAGCGCGAGGAAGGCGTTTGCTCTCACATAAAGAATGAGCCCGAAGACCAGGGCAGTGCCCAGGGCCATGATCAGCAACGGTGACACAATTCCACTCCCATTTTTATCAATGGGTACATGCCAAATTGTGTTCTGTATACAGATTTACAGCATTGTGGGCATAGTCAGGTTAACTGCCACCCGCCGAGGGCAAAACCGAAACGCCAATCTTACCGTTCGCCGGTGTACGCAGCACTCCACTCGTCATCGCGATCGGTCGAAGGCGGATTGCGTCGTTTGCGACATTCAGCTCCTGGGGATGAGCGGGCTCGAGTTGCTTGCCGCGATGTCTGTCACGCAAAAGCCTGTCAGCTTCATCATGATCACCGCGCGCTTCCAACCGGCGCTACGTGATGAGGTGCTGCGTGCCGGCGCCAACTGCGTGCTCCGCAAGCCCTTCGACAGTGCTGAACTCTTCGCATCCGTGGAGCGCGTCCTGGAGGGTGCAAAAGGCACGAACTGATCTATGCTAGGGGCCAAAATCTGCAATCTTGCAATCGATTGCCTTAACGGGTACCGAGCCCACCGAGAGTGCATTCGCAAAAAAATTATTGTGAATCCTCACTATAAAATTACTTTTGGAGGAGTATGTTGTGAGAAAGCGGTATCTGGCCACAGTTTCTGCAATCGGTTGTATTTTGCCTTTTGCACCAGTTCATGGGCAGTCTCAGGTGCCCAGCCAACAAGCGGATAATTTGTCGGCAGAAGAAGGGCTGGAGGCAGGTGACATTATTGTCACGGGCGAGAGGCGCGCAACAACGGCCCAGTATACCCCAATTTCCATCGTGGGGTTTTCAGGGAAGGAACTCGAAGATCGCCACATTAGCAGTGCTGCTGACCTGCAGTTCGCGGTCCCCTCATTGACCTACCAAGATACCGGTAACGTCAAATTTCTGAATATTCGGGGGATCGGCATTGCTGACACCTCGCCGAATAAGATGCCTGGTGTCGCAGTGCATCTTGACGGAGCTTACATGGCGTCCGGAAGTACTTACGGCGACGCATTCTTCGATCTGGAGAGCATTGAGGTTCTACGGGGACCCCAGGGTACGTATTCCGGGCAGTATGCCAACGGCGGTGCTATCTTCATCAATTCGGTGGCCCCGCGGATAGGGGAGGCCTCGGGCTTCGCGAGCGCGGAGATTGGCACATTCGGCAAGAAGAAGTTCGGCCTGGGCGTCAACGTGCCAGTATCGGACAGTTTGGCGCTCCGGGTATCCGGCGAGGGTGAAAAGCGCGGCAGCTATTATACCAATTATGGCCCGTTCCCTGCTGCTGGCGTGAAAGATGACAACCAGCCCGGCAATCTCTCAAGATATATGATCCGCGCGCAAGCTCTGTTCGAGCCGTCAAACGACATGTCGCTTCGGTTAATCTTCCAGACAAGCGACAGTAGCAGCGACAACATGGCGATTAAGAGGGAAGGGCTGGACCCAGATCTCGGAGAGCGCGAACTCGCTTATGACTTCGATTCGCTGCTGAACATTCAGTATTGGCGAGCAACGGCAAATTTCGACTGGAATATTAGCAAAAACGTCTTGCTGAAGGCCAATGCATCTTACCACCATGGTAAGCAGCGCTGGTTTGCAGAAAACGACCTGACCAATTCAACGACACATCCTGAAATCGCCCAAGATGCCGTTAGGTTCTTCATGGACGATAAGTATTACAGCGCCGAGGTTGACCTTCTCTCGCAGAACACGGGAAAATTTGAGTGGTCACTTGGTGTGACGGCTCTGGTGCTGGATCAGGGCAACTTGATCGAGCCAAGTGTCCTTTACGGGCCCGGATCGGGGCCTGACTTCACCTCGGGCATCGCCATCCGCTATGATCCTATGCGGAGGAGCTACGCTGCGTTTGGTGAAGTTGGTTATCAGTTCACGCCGTCGTTCGAGATGAAGGTTGGCATGCGCTACACAACCGACCGCTCAGGGCAGGGACCGCTTTCGGGGATCTATTTCGACCGTGCCTCGTCGGAGCCTGGGGTTTCTACGGCCAGGCCTTTCGTGAAGCATGACGCGGTGACCGGTCGTGTCGTTGCCAACTTTACGCCGGGTGAAGGTACTTTGCTCTATGCGTCGTTGGCGCGAGGCTACAAGCCGGGCGGTGCATCTTCCCTAACAAATATTTACAATAACGAATACGTCTTCAACTACGAAGGTGGATGGAAGCAGTCCTTTTTCGGCAATCGGCTGAGGAGCGCTGTCAGTGCCTTCTACATGCAGTACAAGGATTATCAGGCGTCGTTCGACGACGATCCCACAGATATGCTTCCTGGACAAAGCTACAACATTGATGGGACTCATCTGAAAGGCGTGGATATTAGCCTAAATGGGAAATTCGGGGGGTTCCGCTTCGACGCATCTACTACATTGTTGAAGAGTAAGACTGGTCATCAGAACATTGCATTCCCAGCTAACCTTTACGGGCCGGGTGATCCGCTGGCCCCTATTGTCGTGGATGTACATGGACGCAGCCTTCCAAACTCGCCAAGCTCCGCAGCCAGCGCGAGCGTGGGCTATGCCTTTCCGCTTGAAGGCGGCGAGCTCACTCCTACGGTTCGACTAGCTCATCAGTCCAAGCAGTGGACGACCTTTTACCAAGCGCCAAACCATCTGTTGGAAGGCCGCACACTGGTGAACGCGCAACTGATGTACACCTCAGATGCGAACTGGATGGCGGAGGCGTTCGTTACCAATCTTTTCGACGTGGATTATCGCGCCACGCTCTACAACTACACCGATGGTGGTGGGTATCGCTTCGGGCTGGGGGCACCGCGCGAGATTGGTGTCCGTTTCAGAGCCAACTTCTGATCGGCCATTGAAAGGGAAGAGGGGAGAATTCCAATGCCCAGATTGCCTAAGGCAATGTCTTTAGCGGCGATTCTGGTCTTCGCCATTGGGCTCCCCTCCTGCCAACGGGCTGCGCTTGCCCCTCGCGCAGCTGCTTCCGCAGGGCCAACTCTGATCGCTTCGTCAAGTTGGGCGAACCCGGCAGGCCCCTACGAGGTCGTGATGGAAGAGGATGGTACGCTCCCCGACCACACGATTTACCGTCCCGCCAATTTGGAGCGCTTGGGTTCGGAACGCCTCCCTATCGTGGCATTTTCCGGGCCTGGGTGCGACTTCAATGGCACTGCGTTTCGCCCGTTCTTTACGGAGCTGGCATCGCACGGGTATCTGATCGTAGTCAGCGGTCCTCCTGAACCTCGGGGCGGAAGCGGGGCGGGGTTTGGGCGCACCGCGCCGGCGGATTTAAGTGCGAGCATAAGCTGGGCTCTCGCTGAAAATGGGCGCGCGGAAAGCCGCTATTTTAAGCGACTGAATGCCGAAAAGGTGGCTGTTATGGGCCAGTCTTGCGGCGGCCTTCAGGCTCTTTCTCTGGCCCGCGACCCACGTATTTCCACGCTCGTGCTTTGGAACAGCGGTGTGCTGAACGTCGCTCCTCCTTCGTCTGGGGCGCCGGCGGACACTTCATTCGTCATGCCAGTAGGAAATGACAAAACTGTTCTTGACGATGTTACCGTGCCGATCGCCTATTTCGTTGGCGCCGATGACATGGCTGCTCCCAACGCGGCGGACGATTTCCAGCGGTTGAAGGGGGTACCGGTCGTGCTTGGTATTCTGGAAATAGCGGGCGACGCGCACGGTGGAACGTTCCGCGAGAACAATGGCGGCAAGTTCGCAATCGCCGCTTTGGCTTGGCTCAATTTGCAGCTCAAAGGCGATCTTGGTTTTGGCCGGTACTTTTTCGGCGAAGATTGCGTCCTTTGCGGCGACCCAGAATGGAAGATCAGCACCCGCGGCTTCTGATCCGAATTTACGGGATATGTTCGGCAGCGGGCTCAGGCGCCACTTTCCCGAGCGCAGTTTCAATTGCGCGTTCTGCCAGCGGCTTCATTACTGCGTATCCGATACGCGTCGGGTGAACCCCATCATTCGCGTAGGCGGTGTCGAAGGCACCTGTGTTATCCGCCAAGGGGGTGTAATAATCGACGAAGGTCGCGCCGTACTGGGCAGCGGTTTGCTGCAGCAGCATGTTCATCTGCCGCACCCATGGTTTCACGTCGAACTCAGGCCTTGGTAAGAGCATGGTCATCGGCGGCATCGCGGCAATTACGACCTGGATCCGGTTGGCCTGCGCCATATCAATCATCGCGCGCACGTAGCCGATATACTCTTTCTCGGTGATGGGGCCGGTTGCTCCGCCGATATCGTTCGTGCCGGTCATGATATGGACGACCTTGGGCTGTAGAGCGACCACATCCTGATGAAAGCGAGCGACCATCTGGGCGCTGCTCTGGCCGCTGATGCCGCGACCGATAAATCCATTTTCATTGAAGAAATCGCGATCTGCGACGATCCAGCCTTCAGTGATTGAATCACCTATGAAAACAACTTGGGGCTCTAAGCCACTCTCCTCAATCGCAGCATTTGCATCGCGGTATCGGCACAAGAATGGCCAGTCCGAAGCAAGTCGTAGAGCCTGACTTGAGCGCCATGCGACGGCCGCCTCATTGCTTTGTTCCCCAAAGGCCTTTGCTTGGCGGCTCAGTTCATCGAGGTCGATCGGAGCGGTATCAAATTGGCGCGCCTGTTGTTCTTCGCTAAGCGGCGTGGGTTCATCGCATTGGATGACTTCTCCGTTCACGGCGGGAAAGGGGCGCCCCCATTTCGTGCCGGGCTCCTCCGCGAACGCAGCGGAGCTAAGCAGCAGTGCCGCTACGCCAACGATGGTTGCGTTCATTTGTGAACTCTTCCCTGAATCGGCCGGCTGCGAGACTCGCTGTCGATCAATTGCGGACAGCGAGGCAATGCAGCAGGTCTCATCTTGGCGCAGATATTACAATCGATTGCAATCCTCGCTGACTTGGCCTCGGGACCAGCGGCCCGAATTCGGAGTTCGCGCCGCTAGTCTGCGTGAAAGCTCAGCCAGTAGCTGGTTCCAAGTTCGATTTCCTGTGGAAGCACGCGTACGAGGTCCGGGTCCTTAGCGGCGAACAGATGACGGAGACCCACGCCGACGCCTGCGGGCGCAGCGAGATTGCCTTCAGGTTTCCCTGGAGGCTCAGTCTTTTGGCGGCTTGAATGTGGTTACGTTATCCACGGACCGGTAACGGCCAGTGTCCTCGTTGGGCTAAAGACGTTGACGAACAAGACATCACCATTGGGCGAGAAGCAGGCACCGGCTAGCTCTGTGTTCAGTCGGCAAAGGGCGAGCGGATAGGCCACGCCGTCCGGCGTGACACCTCTCAGGTGGTTGGCCACGTTCCGCGTGTACTGGTCTTCGCAAACGATGATGTGCCCGTTGGGCGCGACAGTGATGTTATCGCCCAGATTGAAATCGTCGATTGAACGACTTTCGTAGAAAAGCTGTACGCGATCCTTCCCGTCGCGCCCGGGTTGCAGGCGATAAAGCTGGCCCAGCTTCTGCTCTCCGCCGCTCGTGCAGCAGAAGAAGAGCTCACCGTCGCCCATGTGAAGACCTTCGCTGCGCGCGAACAGCGTTGCACCCAGCTTCGCCCCTTGCGCGCGAAGCTCGCCTTCTTTCGCTTCCGCGTCCTCAAGGTCGACCCATCGTACGTCGTGCCAAGAGCCTACCGGGACGTCAGTATTGTCGTGGTTGCGTCCGTCGGGCACACCGCTGATCACCATGGCCTGGAGCCGTCCCCCATCTCGGAGCACGCCGGGGCTATTTGGAATAAAGCGGTAAAAGAGGCCGTCCATCTTGTCTTCGGTCATGTAGACGACACCGCTCGTCGGATCGACCGCCGCCGCCTCGTGATCGAACCGTCCCATTGCACGAAGCGGCACCGGTTCGACTAGCCCCGTGGCGCTTGCCGGGACTTCGAAGACATAGCCATGTTCCGGGAACCGAGTTTGGAAGATATTCGGCTCTTCGCAGGTAAGCCAGCTTCCCCAAGGGGTCACGCCACCCGCGCAGTTCCGCAAGGTTCCCGCCAGGGAACGGAACTGGCGTTCAACGGCGAGTGTCGTTGGATTGAGAATGATCGTGGTCGTGCCGCCGGGTAGGATCGTACCTTCAGCATCCCGTCCGTACCCACTGACGAGTTGTGTCCCGGCGGACTGTCCAGGGTTCAGTTCGTGGTTTCTGACCAGAGCCAGCTGCCCATTCGGCATCCCGAAACATCCCATACCGTCGGCATGGTCGGGCACAGTGCCGCCGTCGTCCATTTGGTCGCCCAAGCTCGACAGAATTCTATAGGAAAAGCCGGCCGGGAGATCGAGAAGCCCATTCGGATCAGGCAGCAGCGGGCCATAAGGAAGCGCCGACTGCGACTTCGCGATGCTCTGCGGTCTTCCCATGCATCCGCTGGCTAAAACAGCGGTCAAAGTGGCACTCGTGGTCTTCAAGAAACGCCTGCGATCGAAAGTCATTGCGGCTCCTTCACTGCAACCGGCTCGTCCGGCGAACCGGACCGTTCTAGCATGGGCGAGCGTAAGCGCCTTCCGTTACAGGAATTTTTCCCCCGCCGCTCCACTACAGAGCGTCCAAATCGCGGAAATTGGGTACCGATTATAAAGGAAGGGCAATCGGATCCTGGATGATGTTGGAAGCGAGCCATGGCGCAAGCAGAGAAGGGCGATGTCAGAGCACATGCGTTTAGTCGCTAATTTGGCGAAGCGCGGTGGGACGAGCGAATGTCTCGTTCACGCAAAAGGGATTGGCGATATGCCCAAGGCTAGTCGAATGTGTCGACAAATGAAGGTGCCTTTGCGTTCATGAAGAGTGCTCTTTGTGAAGGGCATTTGAACTAGGCGTTTCCCACCGCCCTTGCAGAACGTGGAGGACCCGCTATTCGAACGCGGGATCGACACGACGCACCCGCGAGCGGAAGCAATGTCTCGGCAATGCACCTTATCAAGCATTGCAGTCGTTTGGGACTACCTCGACAGCGAGGTTGATAACCTGCAACGATCACCAATCTTGCCGCGCCTTCCGCGGCTCGATCAAGCAATAACTCCAAAGGATAATACGTGCCTGCCTTTAATGACACTTCCTTCCAAGACCGGGTAGCTTCAGCCGCAAAGGCCAAGCAAAAGGCGCTAGACCGATTGAAGGCTATGCCCCGCGTGGACGAGGAGGTCTTGGCCGAACGCCGGAAGGCGCGTGAAGCTCGCGAGCAAGTGCTCGCAGAAAAGAGCGCCGCCAAAGCAAAAGCAATCGCGGATGCCAAAGCTGAAAAGGCAGCGGCCAAGGCTACAGCTCTCGCGGACGCCGAAGCTGCGGCCGCTCTCAAGGCTGCCCGCCTGAAGCCCGCTAGTCAGGCAGAAATGAAAGCCGCGCGCGACGCACGCTATGCCGCACGCAAGGCGCGCAAAAAGTAGAACCAATGCGTGCTACTTGCGGTGCTGTGTCGTGGCGAATGTACCAGATTGCAAAGTGGGCAGAGGTCAAGCGGAGACCAAAATATTGCAGTGACAGGATGCAATGAAATGAGACGCCTGCAGGCAGAATTGATCGCAGAAGCATAACGGTGTTATTGTCCCAATCCCACGGCGGCACACTGAAAGGCAGTCCTGCACGATGGTGGACCACGGTGACCGAAAGTATGGAGCCAGTCAGGATTTAGGCGGCCTCGACGAGTGGGACGATTTCTGTTTCGAACGTCGCGCACTCAATGCGGGCGTGCATCCTGGCGCCACGCTGGAATATACCGAGGTTGCGATTGTCTTGTCCGGCAGGTCGTCGGTAGGCCGGATCGGCAACGGTCGCAGGCACCGAGCTTTCGCCCAACCCGGAACCGTCTGGATATGCCCAACCGGTACGTATGAGCGCGAGATTGAAGTGGGTGACAAGATCGAGTGTCTCCACGTTTACTTGCCGGAAACGCTGGTCGGCGAGGCGGCGCTCCAGGGCTACGGCGTCGATCCGGCAAGGGTCGAGCTCGCATACGCGGGCGGCGTTGTCGATCAGCCCATCCACCAGATCGGGATGTCTCTGGTGGACCTTCTCACCCGCGATTTCGAGCCAACCGACCGCCTGTGGGTCGACGGTATGCGCACAGCGCTCGCCGGACGTCTTCTCAATGCTTATTCTGTCGACCGCTGGCAGGCACCACGACAAACGCCGTCTCTCGATCATAAGCGTCTGAAGCGCGTCACGGACTATATCGATGCGCATCTGGCAAACGAATTGAGCTTGGCTGTGCTGGCGGCCGAGGCCTGTCTCAGCCCGTTTCATTTTTCCCGATTGTTCAGCGATGCGACCGGCGTGTCTCCGCACCGCTACGTCATCGATCGTCGAGTGGAGGCGGCCAAGGCGGACCTTGCCCTTGATCGCAGCACGCTGGTGGAGATCGCATTGGATCTCGGCTTCGGCTCCCAGGACAACTTCTCGCGCGTGTTCCGCAAGAAAACTGGCCTCACCCCGGGGCAATACCGCAACGTGTGTCGAGGCGCGTAGGCGCCGCTTTTTCTCTTACACGACAGTTCAGCAAGATCGGTCGGTTTTACCGCAGGATCTGTCGATACCCGCCAGTCGCCTCCTTTTAGAGCGCGTTCAGACGCCTGACCAGACGCCAACGGCGGTTTGATCCGAGTGTCGTATCGCACTTTTGAAGGAACAAACCATGGCATACCGGAGCGTCAATCCGACCACCGGGGAAGTGATCAAGACCTTCCCTAATCACAGCGACGCGGAAGTCCGCGACGCGCTCGCAGCCGCCCATGCGGCCTATCTGTCCGACTGGTCGCAAGGGGCGATCGAGCCTCGTCTGGCCGTGCTTGGCCGCCTCGCCCAACTCATCGAGCAAAAGTCCGAGGAACTTGCCAGGATACTGGTCACTGAAATGGGCAAGCGTCTTGTCGAGGCACGCTGGGAGGTCGACATGACCGCGCGCATCGCCCGTTATTATGCGGAGAACGGTGCGGCGTTTCTTGCTTCCCAGAAGATCGACACAACGCGTGGCGAAACCTGGATCGAATATCATCCAATCGGCGTGATCGTCGCGGTCGAACCGTGGAACTTTCCCTATTACCAGTTGATCCGCGTTGCTGCCCCGAACATCGTCGTCGGTAACCCGGTTCTTGCCAAGCACGCCAGCATTGTCCCTCAGGCGGCGCTCGCGTTCGAGGCGCTGGTGACAGAGGCCGGCTCCCCGCGCGGTGTCTGGACCAATCTCTTCGCATCGGCGGACCAAGTCGCCTCGCTCATTGCAGATGATCGCGTCCAGGGCGTCGCACTGACCGGGTCGGAAAAGGCGGGTGCAATCGTTGCCTCACAGGCGGCGAAGTACCTGAAGAAGTCGGTACTCGAACTCGGCGGCGCGGATGTCTTCGTCGTTCTCGAGGATGCCGATCTCGAGAAGGCCGTCGAACTGGGTGTGCAGGCTCGGCTCAATGTCGCAGGGCAGGCGTGCAACGCGGCAAAGCGGTTTCTCGTACACGAGAAGGTTGCGGACAGGTTCCTCGCTGCCTTCACGGATCGCTTTGCCGCGTTGGTGGTGGGCGATCCCATGCACGAGACTAGTGGGATGGGGCCACTCTGCTCCGTCGCCGCGCGCGACGAACTTGCTGAGCAGGTCGATAAGGCCGTCCGTGCGGGCGCCACGCTACACTATGGCGGTCAAAGCATAGCGGGCCCAGGTGCCTTCTATCAGCCGACGATCCTCACCGATGTCAGGCGCGACAATCCGGCCTATTTTGAAGAGTTCTTCGGCCCGGTCGCGCAGATCCATGTCGTGCGTGATGATGAGGAGATCGTCGCGCTCGCCAATGACTCCCAGTTCGGTTTGTCGGGGGCGATCTTCACTGCCGACATCGATCGCGCCAAGGCGCTCGCCTCGCGCTTCGAGACCGGCTCGGTCTGGATCAACACCCGCTCGTCGACTGAACCTGAACTGCCCTTCGGAGGCGTGAAGCGGTCCGGCTACGGCCGCGAGCTCTCCCGCCAGGGCCTAATGGAACTGGTCAACCAGAAGTTGATCGTCGTCGCCAACGACTGATGCCCCGGCATCGGGCAGCGCTCGAAGCTGCCCGACGCTGCCCAATACCCCCAATATTCACAACACTCTGCAAGATGAAGGAATTTGAAATGCATGAAGGAATTGAAGGGAAGGTTGTCCTGATCACCGGTGCCAGCTCTGGCCTTGGTGAAGAGACCGCCCGGCATCTCGCCTCTCGTGGCGCTACTGTGGCGCTGGCCGCACGGCGCAAGGACCGACTGGACGATCTCGTTCGCGAGATCACCCGTACTGGCGGTCAGGCTACCGCCTACAAGCTCGATGTCACCGACAAGCAGCAGGTCCGCACCGTCGTCGACCAGATTGTCGCGGAATTTGGTCGGCTCGATGTGGTTATCAACAATGCCGGGCTGATGCCGATCAGGCCAATGGCCGAGGCCAACACCGATGAATGGGACGCCATGATCGACATCAACGTCAAGGGTGTGCTGCACGGCATTGCTGCTGCGCTGCCGGTGTTCCTCCGCCAGCAGAGCGGGCACTTCATCAATCTTGGCTCGGTCGCCGGGTTGAAGGTGTTTGCGCCAGGGGGCACGGTCTATTCTGGCACCAAGTTCGCGGTGCGAGCCATCTCTGATGGCCTGCGCCAGGAAATCGGCCCGAAAATCCGTGTAACGGTGATTGAACCCGGCGCAGTCGACAGTGCGCTGAAGTACGGCACAAGTGGGACGTCGTCCGAGAACGTCATGGCGTTCTACGAGCATGCGATACCAGCGGGGGCGGTTGCTCGTGCCATCGCCTTTGCAGTAGAGCAACCGGCGGAAGTGGACGTCAATGAGATCGTGCTGCGCCCGACTGCGCAGGAGTTCTGACGACAGGAGGAGGGCCGCGGGCCGTTAGGGTCGCGTCCCTCCCTCGTTCGTTCAATGACAAAGCTTGGATCGCAATGCTCGCCCGACGCGCTCAATCAACGGCAGGTGAAACTTGCCGCATCGTCGGGATTGTTGCCGGTATAGCGCGCAACCTTGGGATATGGGCATAGGGGCCGGGACACGCCGGGCATCGTCTTGCCGTTGGCGATGATCCGGTCCGGCGCCTCACCCCGTTCCACCCACGCGGTGATGGCGTCCAGCATCTCGAAACTGTCCGTCGCCTCACCGCCAGCGCAATGCAGCATGCCCGGCACGGCGTAGAGGCGCACCGCATCGCGCGCGGCGGGGCCGCTGGCTTCGAGCATGCTTTCATACCAGCGGGCGATATGCGGGGTGGACATGCCCTGATCCGAAAGGCCGTTGTAAACGATCATCTTGCTCTTCAACACGAAGGTGGAGAGAAAAGGGCTGTCGCCATCGCCGATACCGCCTTGAAACCGGATGCGATCGAGCATGTCGTCAACTTCGTATGGGACCAGTGGATCCCAGTTCGGATCGGCCGGGGTCAACTGAAGATAGCGGAACTGACCTAGCCCGAGCGATGAATCGGCGGAATTCGGTTCACCGGTTTGCGAGGTGCCCAGACGCATCCCCCGCCAGGCGGAAGAAGCAATACCGGTATCATAGTTGAATGGGCCATAGGCATGGCGGCCGGATCGCGTTTTCGGCCCCTGCATCAGTTCGTCCATCACACCCACCTGCGCCTGGCTCAGGCACTGGTCAGTCTTCCCCGCCGCGCAGACCAGCTCTCGCGGGTGGAAGTTGCACGCCTGCCAGTCATTGATCATGCCGTCGGCCAAGCCGTCCAGCGCGTCACAACGCTTCAACACGCCTTGCCTGACAAGTTGCAGGTCCGCGTCCGAAAACGCGCGTGAATAGATCGGCCGCCCGGCATCATCGCGCGGCGCGATCCGGGCAAGAACCTGCATGTTCCAGACTTCGCCCATCGCCAACCGCGAAAAGCTCATCGCCGGATCGCCCGCCACAATCCCATCATACTCCAGCGGCAGGCGCTGGGATGCGACCAGAGCTTGCCGTCCCCCGTTCGAACAGCCGACGAAATAGGAATAGTCCGCCTTGGTACCGTAATACGCGCCCAGCAGGCGCTTTGCCTCGAGCGTGACCTTGTCCAGCGCGTTATAGGCGTAATCCACGCGCGCCTGTTGATCGAGGCCGAAGGTGGCATCGATAATCGGCCCGTCGTGCCCGCTATCGGTAGATACCACGGCAAAGCCCCGCGTCAGTGCGGGCGGAGCGGAGGAATTGGCAACATTGCCGATTGCCGGCATCACCTGCCCGTCCAATCCTGCGCCTCCCTGAAACAGAAAACGACCGTTCCAGTCCGTAGGTAAGCGCAGTTCAAAGCCGATACCGAATGTTCGACCGCCCGCGCCAACGCGGCGATCCATCACGCCGCGCACCACGCAATGTTCCGGCAGTTCAATCTCCCCGCTCCCTGCTGGGGCCGGACCTGCCCTGACCAATTCCGTGCGGGAGAATTCGAGGCCTGGGCGCAGCAGTTCGGCCATCGCGGCGCATCTTGTGGCGGAATCCAATGCGGTATTCTGCGCGACAACCCTTTGCGAGGAGCCCCCCAGCACGATCAGGGAAACGCTCACCGCAAGAACCATGGAAAACCGGATAGATTGTCCGCGCCGCCAAGCCATAATGTTCGCCCCCTTTTTTCTATTTGCCCAAGGTCATCGTTCTCATGATGCCGGTGGTCAATACCGCTCTCGCTGGTGCGGTCAGTCGGCCCCGTCCACCTGACACCGCCGACCCGGTCGCAATAACCCGGTGGACTGGCAGCGCCATCTGTGGTCGCATGGGCTTGAGGTGAGGGGGTACTCATGAAGAAGCTTGTGATTCTGGCCTTCCTCACGATGCTTGGCTCGGCTGTGCCGACCCAGGTACTCGCCCAGCAGGTGATCCGTCTCTGGTCTGCCAAGGCGCCCGGGAGCGAGAGCGATACCGTGACGGAAAAGTCCCAGCCATCGGAGCAGGGGACGCGCGTTTCCGACGTCATCGATCCGACGATAACGGTATTCCTCCCTGAGGCGGCGAAGGCGACCGGCACGGCGATGGTGGTCGCTCCGGGCGGAGCAATGCGGGTTCTGCAACTTCCGGGTGCCGATAATGAGCCGGTGAAGTGGCTCTTAGATCGGGGTATTGCGGCGATTGTCCTGAAGTACCGCCTGATCCCGTCCAACTCGCCGCTGAACGGGCTGCCGCTTTCTACGTTGACCGGTTTCCCGAGGGGGAGCGCCAACCCCTTTCCCGACAACGCGGAGTTTTCGCGGCGCATGAACATGGCCTACGCCGATGCTCATCAAGCGATCCGCATAGTCCGGCAGAATGCCAAGCAATGGCGCATTGATCCGAAAAAGATCGGCCTACTGGGCTATTCCGCGGGAGGTAGCGTTGGCTTTGGCGCGATCGTCACGCCCTCGGATAACGGCAAGCCGGATTTCATGATATCGGCATATGGTCCAGCGGTGCAGGAACTCGCTGTAACGAAAGACGCGCCGCCGATTTTCCTCGCAGTACGCCAGTATCATCCCAACGTCGCACGCGCCTTGATGGCTGCCTATCTCGAGTGGACGCTGGCCGGAGCTCCTGCGGAGATGCACGTTTACAATCAGGTGGACAGCCCATTTCTGCCGGATGTGGGCGAGTGGCTTGAGCGGGCTTACGTCTGGATGGGTGAACTGGGCTTCGCTCCGGCAGTGTCAGAGCCAACGCAGACGATTGTGAAGTAGGCGACGGCAGGTACGGCCTTTTTCGCTGCAAATTACCCCGTGCGCGTCGCAAATACAGCGACCTTGCAGCTAGCGATAGTGGACCAGTCCAAGAATTACGGCGGCGACACGCTCGAATGCGGGCGAAGCGATGACCGCTTCGTGCACCGCGCCTTGGGCAACTATCCAGCCCGCGCCGAACAGCGACCATCTGCCAATGCGGCCGGTCGTGCGTTGCTCGTGCAGTAGTATCGCCGCCGCCATCGACCACAGCGTCAGGTAAAGCCAGAACGTCGGCACCGGATCGTCCAGCCCCAGCACATTTGCCCAGAAGCGGTTCACGCCCGGAGGGATGACCGGCAGCATGGCGAAAAGCATCATCCGGCGGTGGATGTCTGGTCTCGTCCGATTGCCGATCGCCACGGCGAACATAATGGCGAAGCCGAGGAAGGCGAGTAGCCCGAGGTAAAGCCCGTCGGTCCCGGCAGGTCTGCCAGAGGCATAACCCCGGCCCGAGGCGATCAGTTGGATCGCTAGGCCTATGAGGATGGTCGCGGTGCCCTGCGCGATGCCCCAGGTGCCAAGAGCGCGATGGAGCTTCGCGTTGCCGGAGCACACCAGCGCCGATTGCGTCAGGAGCAACAGCATCCATGCGACGAAGACCACGCCGTGCAGGTGCACTATCGGCGGCGCTGGCGGGAAATTGCCCTGGAGAGCGGGCAGGAATGAGTGAAGCCCGAAGCCCGCGAAGACGAACAGGCACATCGCCAGCGTCATCCAGAAATAGAACGACGGCCTGAAGCGGCTGCGAACAGGCGTCAAAGTCCCGGCGACGTTGGATGCGGTCATGCCCCTCCCCCAAGTCTTGCAGGATGACGCCGGCCGTCTCCGATCGCAAGCAGGTTCAGATGATAGGCAGATGCAGCGTTCACCTCGGTCGAGGGCGACGATGGCAGCTATTTGAGCAGAAAAGTCGCCTCGAACGTCAGACTAACATCTTTGCTTGTGGAGGTTCAGCCGCCTCGTTCTTCCTTGCTAACCTCTATGCTGGCCTGAAGATCGGTTGGACGGATGACTGGCATGATCGGGGGACCGGCGACCAGTTTGACCCAGAGGGAATCCCCGTCCCTGAAATACGAAGTCTCTTTCGCTTGGCGCAACGCGTCCAAGCTGCGCTGTTCTTTTCCGGAGTTTGCATTGCTGAAGCCCGGCAGTTCAAAGACGACCCAGGAGCCTTGATCCATTTCGGCCAGACTGAGCGTGACTTTCGGTCTTTCGGTTTTGACCTGGATCTCAGTGCCGGCGCGCACGGTGCTCTGGTCGCCGCTGATCTTAAATTCCTTGCCATTGCGAACAAGCGCGATGGGGGGCTGCGGAGGACGGCGGGAGAACAGGGCTGCACGCTGGGCCTTCACGAGGGGCGTATCTGGAGCATTAGGACCGATTGAAGAGAGCAGAGCAAACCGGGCGGTCCGAGATTCGAGATCGACTGCCGCTGGCAGTTCTCCTCGGCTGTCAGAGAGATTCAGGCGGCCGACATCGCCTGTGCACACAGACGCGTTCCAGCTGGGATGGATCTCGCAGGTGTCGTCGGTGACGACGCTGTCGTTCTCACCGTCATGCAGCATGACGTGGGAATTGGGGATGCCGGTTACCGATCCGTCCAGGTCGCGGAACGACAGGGTCCGGTAGGTCGCGCCACCCCGGTTGTCGTTATCGAACCTGGCATCATATTTCGGGAAATAGACCGGCTTGGCGTTGACGAATTGCGCCCCCTTGATCGTGCTTCCGGTGCTGAGCCCGGCGCTCGTGAACAGCAGAAAAGACAGCGCCCCTGTCTTTCGCAGGTCGTTGTCCTGGAAATTCACGAACGTCGTGTTCACCACATCATCGCGGTAATCATAGTATTCGTAACCGCGGATGGGGAAATCCGGAATGAGTGGCTTGGGGAGGCTGCGACCGTAGGCGACTTCCTCGGGCGTGGTGGGGTTGCCGATATTGTCGGTCTCTCCCACGACCAGCCCATCAACCAGCCGCGAACTGAACGGCAAGCTGCCGATATCTCCGGCGGCCTGCGTCATGCCGATGGCGTTATCAGCCAGCTTCAAGCCGCTATAAATAAAATGGTCCCCTCGGCCCCAGAGACCCCCGTTGCGGTTTTTGTAGCTGGTCAGGCTCTCAAAGTGTGTTTCCAGCACCTCGCCCTCCAGATCCGCGGGGTTTGCCAGCGGCAGGAGCGGGATGGTGGCCGTGCCAAAGGTGTTATCTTCGTAGATGTTCCGGTCAAACATGAACCCGTCGAAGTTCGAATGGGCCACGTTGCCTCTGAATGCCCGCAGCGGAGTACGGCGCGGCCAGGTGTTGTGGCTGATTTCCGTCCCCAGGAAGGCGCCGTTGGGGTGTTCCGGCACGGAAAGCCAGAACCCGATCTGATCGGAACCGGCTGCTACATTGTCTATGTAGCTGTTGTCCGGGTTGGTGATCCAATAAGCCGCGACCGTGTTGTCCGAAGGAAGCAGGGTGTTCCCGCCGTGAAAGCTGGCTTCCCGGAAGGCAGCCCGATCCGCCGCGTACTTCGGGTCTATCTCTCCGTTGGCCGCGAGATTTGTAGGCACGCAATCGAGCGTCGGATGACACTTGGTCTGAATGGCCAGGTTCCTGATGAACTCGTTGCCGGTCTCAATGCCGTCTTCCATGAAGAAGCAGTGGCCCACGGCATTGTAGGTTACATTGTTCTCGACGCGCAGGTTGTTAGTGCCATGCACGGTAACGCAGCGGTTGAAGGTGTCGTGGATCGCCGCGTTCTTGACGTACATGCCGGCGCCTTCGCCAAGCAGATGGAAGTGTATGGGGTAACGGGCGAGGGTGAGGTGTTGGCCCATGCGGGCAAGTTCCACCCCGTCGACATAGACCCTCGATCCGGCCATCGCCATGATGTGGCCGCCGAAGTAGCTTTCCGCTGCATCCTCCGAGGCCTGCACCTTGATGTTACGGGTCAGTAGGCCGACTTCGCCGCGCTCGTCGATGCCGAAAGTGATCTCGCCAAAGTGCATGTATTCAAGCGGTTCAGCGAAGCTGATCGTGTTGCCGCTGACGTCAGTGATCGTCCGGCGTTCGGCTTGGCGCGGATTGTAGTCTGTCGAGGCAAGCACGATCTCGTCACCCCGGCGCCAGCTGGTGGCGTCCAGCACCTCGATGCTGGTGGCGCCTTTTCTGGCGGTCTTGGCCAGCTTGGTCCAAGTGTGATTGCGGTTGCCATGCATGTTGAGCGTACCGCGCAGCATCATGATGCCGCGGTCGCCCATTGTGTTGATGTCCTCGCCCGGCACCGTATCGGTCAGCGTGATCGTGGCGTTGTGCTGGAACGGGCGATCTTCGGTGCCGATCTGCACCTCGCCGCCGGGAACGTAGATCCAGTCTGTCACGAGATTGAGATCGCGCTCGTCGGCGAAGGTCAGCTTGCCCTGCACAGTGATGCTGCGCAGCGCCGGGGGGCTGACGTCGAGCACCATCTCTGTCCCGCGCGGAATAGTAACCTCTTCGCCAGCCGTGGGTACCTTGCCCGTGGGCCATGCAGAGGCATCTGACCACTTGACGGTCCGCGTCGTTGGAGCCGGGGCGACCACCTCCATCCCCATGTTGGTGTGATCCACGCTACCTTGCGCGGACGCGCCGGTACCCATGGCGAGCAGCAGGGATGCGGGAACGGTGCCAGCGGAAATGAACAGGCGAAAGCGTTTACGCATGACCGGATTTTCCCTCTCGGGGGACGATTGAGTCCCTCTTATATTCTTGGTTTGCGGGAAGTTATGAAACGAGTGTTTTTCTTTGCCAAGCGGCGGAACCGCAAAAGGCATAATAAGCCCGAATGGTTTCTGACCGGATTGTGCGAGCTGACGTCGATTTGCGATTGAGCTGGCGCAACCGCGAGTGAGGCAAATGGGGCAACTGGTAGCGCATGCTGGCTGTTGGCTTGGTCGCCGGAGGGCCCTACACAAGGTCATGGAAAACATCGGCGGTGATCTCAGCACCATGGCGCCGCGGCCCTTCGAGGAGGGGCATCTCGCGGCCATTCGAGCCATTTCCGTCTCACGCCGTTACCGATCTGGTGAGGTCGTCCTGGAGGCAGGCGCGCCTCAAGACTGCTTCGTGCTCGTGGAGGAGGGCGAGATCGAGGTGGTTGACCCGGTTACCGGGGGGCGGCTGCACGCTTCGACACTCAAACCGGGTCAGTTCATGGGGGAACTGGCCTTCCTGAATGGTGGGCCGTTGACACTGACCATGCGTGCGTCCGCTGCGACCCGCACGCTGGAGGCACCTCGCCCAGCGATGCTTCGACTGATGAGCGACGTGCCTGAAATCGGGGACCACATCCTGACTGTCTTCTCGGCTCGGCGACGACGCATCTTCGAGGCGGGGGACAGCAGTCTGCTCGTAAGCGGCGCCGACAGTGATCCGGCGGTCGCGCGCGTCGCCAGCTTCCTCAATCGCAATCGCATCCCCTTTCGCCAGGAGGCGGAAGGCGAACCACAGGTAACTTGGTCCGGTAAGCCGATCCCGGATCCTACACCGCGCGCGATCGCGCATCACCTTGGACTCGATCTCAAGGCAGCCCCGGCCGAAGAACTTGATCTTATAATCGTGGGTGCTGGACCAGCGGGTGTGGCCGCTGCGGTGTACGCAGGGGCGGAGGGCTTGCGGGCTCTGGTTGTCGAAGACTGCGCGATTGGTGGACAGGCAGGGACCAGTTCCAGAATTGAGAACTACATGGGCTTCCCCACCGGGATTTCAGGCGCCGACCTGACTTTTCGCGGACAGGTGCAGGCGATGAAGTTCGGGACATGCTTTGCCATGCCGCGCAGGGTCGAGGCACTGGCGCGGCGCGATGATGGGTTCTGCGTCACACTGGACGGTGGCGAGGAGGTATGTGCTCGTTCGGTTCTCGTCGCCACGGGCGTCCAGTATCGCCGTCTGCCGCTCGATCGGCTCGAGCAACTGGAGGGCGCCGGTGTCTATTATGCTGCGACCGAGATGGAGGCGCGGCTCTGCTCCGGGATTGAAGCGGTGGTGGTTGGCGGCGGCAACAGTGCCGGTCAGGCCGCTATGTACCTCTCACGCGTTGCTAAGCGGGTCCATGTATTGGTGCGCGGCGCAAATCTTGCTGAAACTATGAGTGCCTATCTGCGCGAACGTCTTGAGGCGGATCCGCGCATCACCATACATGCGGGCAGCCAACTGAAACGCCTGGATGGCGATGATCACCTGGTTCGGGTGGATGTAGCGACACCTTCGGGCGGCCTTTCCGTTGATTGCCGGGCGCTCTTCATCATGATTGGTGCGGCGCCTAACACCGATTGGTTATCTGGATTGGTCGAACTCGACGCCCACGGTTTCGTTCGTACGGGCGCAGAAGTTGGCGGGCTGTCGAGCTTCGCCACATCTTGCCCCGGTATCTTCGCGGTTGGAGACGTCCGCTCTGGTTCGGTCAAGAGGGTCGCTAGTAGTGTTGGCGAAGGCTCGGTGGTGGTGAGTGCGATATGGAGTCACGTAAACTCGCCGCCGGTGGCCTAAGGTGGGTTAAGCACTAGAAGCGCCGCCTGAGATCCGTCGGGGCAGTCTAGATCTGGTATTCGGTTTCGATCACCTCGAGCACTCGAAGCCCGATTTCGACTTCACCGGTGAAGTTACTCGCTACTTCGTGGATTGATACTGGCCTAGATGCAGCGCTGTGCGATGGCCTCCACGTGACGAAGATCTGTGCCGCAGCAGCCGCCAAGAACATTGATCTGAGGGTGCCGGTCTCGAATGGTCCGGTATTCGTTCGCAAGGGCGACGGGATCGCCGGCGTCGAGTTCAGTCATCACGTCGAGTTCGGCGTGGCTGCAACTCGATGCATTGGCCCGCATACCTTGCACTCGATCGACCCAGCCATTGTGGCCATCGAGTGTGTTCCGGAAGTGCGTCGGGTGGGCGCAGTTGATCATGTAGTAAGCCGGATAACCGTCAGTCGCAGCATCCACGGCATTGATGGCGGAGCCGAGTTGCTCCCCGGAAGGCAGGTTCCCATCCGTCTCGACCGTAAAGGAAAGCGCAAAAGGCAGTGCGGTGGTGGCGACGGCGCGTGTAATCCCGATCGCCTCATTAAGATTGTTGATCGTGAGGGCCGAAAGCATGTCCGGCTCTGCCGACGCTAGAACGTGAGCCTGATGCCGGTGATATTCTTCGGCCTCCTCAGGACCCATGATCCTGCCCGGATCATAGCCATCTCCTCGCGGGCCTATGCAGGCGCTTATGACGATCGGAATACCGGCGGGCGCGAATTCCTGCCGAAGCTCGTGCAGAAGCTCAACCGACGCGACGTTCAATGCGTCAAGTTCGGACGGAGTGAGGCCAAGTGGCTCTGCCCAAGCTGGGCTTCCCCGCCAGCTGGCGCTTTCGAGCAGAAACCCCACCCCCCGTTCAGCGGCAATGCCGAGATAACTGCGAAAGTACGCTTTTAGCAGTTCTCGTCCTTCCGTGCTTTGCAGCATGGTGATCGAGGCGAAAAAGGGCAAGTCGACGCCCCGACTGAAGATCATATCGGTCTCCAGCCCACCGTCCGTAAGAAAAAGCTGCTGAAGTTGCGGTAAGGGACGGTGCTGCATGATCAATCTCCGGTCTTCAGAGTGAGCTGCGAACCCGTATTACCGAATCATAGCATACTTATGTCAGCACCGTGAGAGCGGCAGCGTCGAATGCTTCCAACTCGTCGCGGCGACCTTCGCGAACTTTATCTACCCATTGCGCATCGGACAGCAGCGCCCGGCCGACCGCTATCAAGTCGAATTCTTCTCGCTCCATTCGCTCGACCAGTCTTTCAAGGCTCGTCGTTTCTGATCCTTCGCCTTGGAACGCACTGAAGAAGTCGCCGGACAGTCCGACCGAGCCCACGCTGATCGTCGGCGCACCGGTCAGCTTCTTGGCCCAGCCCGCGAAGTTCAGGCCATCCTCGCCGTCAATCTCGGGAAACTCCGGCTCCCAGAAGCGCCGTTGCGAGCAGTGTAGTACGTCCACGCCAGCGGCCACGAGCGGACCAAGCCATCGCTCCATTTCCTGCGGTGAGGCGGCCAACCGCGCAGCGTAGTCCTGCTGCTTCCATTGGCTGACGCGCAACAGGATGGGGAAATCCGGTCCAACCGCTTCGCGCACTGCAGCCACAACCTCAGCGGCAAACCTCGAACGTTCTGCAAGCGTGGCGCCGCCAAAGCGATCCGTGCGAGTGTTGGTGTCGGCCCAGAAGAACTGGTCAATCAGGTACCCGTGCGCCCCGTGCAGTTCGAGCGTGTCGAAGCCCAGAGCCTTGGCATTGGCTGCGGCGCTGGCGAAGGCGGCCACGGTATCGGCAATCGCCTCCTCGCTCATCGGTTCGCCCACCTCATCGCCAGGGCCATTGAGGCCAGAGGGCGTGTCCAAGGGCGGGCGTTCGAGTGTGGGGTCGGCTGAGGTGCCTCCGGTGTGCCACAGTTGCGGCCCCATCTTCCCCCCGGCGCGATGCACCGCCTCGATTACCGTCGACCAGCCCTCCAAGGGCTGCTTTCCATGGAACAGCGGAACATGGGGCAGATTGCGCGAAGAAGGCCGGTCGACCACCGTGCCTTCAGACAGGATCAGCCCGACACCGCCTGCTGCGCGGCGGGCATAATAGTCCGCGTTGGCCTGCTCCGGCACACCGCCCGGCGCCATGTTGCGCGTCATGGGTGCCATGACGATGCGGTTGGGCAGCTTGAGCTTGGGAGAGTTGAAGGGCTGGAACAGGACACTGGTGTCGGTCATGGTGGGGCTTCCCGAAAAGGCTTCGGAGTGAAGCTGGGGTGGGGGTGGCCCCGATCAAGGCATCTTCTGCGACGTAAAGAAATCCGTCGGCCGCCAGCCCTTTGGCCAGCGTACGGCTGCGGTACGAAGTTTGAAACTCCGATCACCCAACAAGCGACTTTAGGCCACAAAGGCGCGGGGATCATGGAGATGCCCCGCGCCTTTGCCTCAAGGAATAATTCTCGTTGCTACCGTCCGCAGTTTGGCGTCGTGCAGGCCGTTACTTCGTGAATGTATCGGTTCATCCCGCCTTCCACGCGGAACGTCTGGCTGGCAGGCGTACCTGGATGATCGGCGGGCAGTCCGGCATCGATCCATGAGAAGTTGTGGAAGATGCTGACTACACCCGCAGTCTCGTCAATTACGTAGCGGCGGTTGCCGGTTTTGATGGGTTGGGGAAAGGCTCCCATCGTGCACGTCTGGCCAGCGGGGTCCTTGGTGGCCGTATATATGCGACCCTCTAGTCGGGCGCACGGCGTACCGTGCGGCACTGGCAGATCGGGCGCGCCCCAATTATCTATGTAGGCATCGGCCGCTGCCTGGAGGACTTCACGCCGGTCGCGCTGGTTCGCGGGAATCTCGTCCCACTTTTCTGCCTGCGTGTGGGTAAGGAACGCGTCCGCGCCGAAAACCCAGTCATCCGCGTCAGTCACGACGGACTCCATCTTGGTGACCTCACCCTTTTCGTTCGCCTCCATACGCGTGTGGATCACGTACGGGTGGGAGTGCGTGGCGGCGACCAGTTCCGTAAAGGTGGCGCACTTAGTGGTGTCATGGAAGCTGCGGGTGAAATCGACCTTCAGCGCTTCGGTCAGTACGCCCCCGGCGATGTCACGGGCGACATCGTTTTCGCCGTAGTATGCACCGGCGCCGAGCGGCACCATCGCGGGTTTCCCGTTCGACTGGGCCTCGACGTAAGTATCGGACAGTTTCTTGAGCATCTGACGGTCGCATTGGGCCTGGGCACTTGTTGCGAAAGCTACGCCAGCCAAGACCATTGCGCCCTTGATCGTGATTTTTGCCAGCGCCGACGGGCGGCGGCCCCGGTCTTGTTCTCTTCTCATGCAGGTGTGCCTCCCAAGCTTTTTGTTTATGTTGCACCCAATCTAGCAACAACGTGCAGGCTGTCTATCGGGGTGGAGAATGCCTGGCGCGGATACCGCGCAAAGAGGTAGGTTAGATAACAGCTTGAAAATCAGGCGGTCCGTTGCAAAGCTGCGCCGGACAAAAACGCGGGACTGACAGTTTCGCTTGGGAGGATGTTGTTCGATGGCCATGCAATCTCGCCTGCTGCTTGCTTCCTGCCTTCTCTCGCCGGCTCTTTTGCTCGGTGGTGGGAGTGCGGCCTCTGCGCAGGATCACGGACATGAAGATGTGGCGGGCATGGATATGGGGCCGACATCAGTCCGGACAGTGCGCTGGTCAGATCCGACCGCCTGGCCAGACGGAAAGGTTCCGGGCGAGGGGGATGCGGTCACCATTCCGCGGGAGTTGGATGTCGTCCTCGACGTGAGTCCGCCCACGCTGCGCAGCGTGACCATTCAGGGTAAGCTGCGCTTCTCTAACGATCGCGATATCGAACTTGCTACGGACTGGATTTACCTCCCTGGTGGTGAACTGCAGATCGGCAGCGAGGGCAGCCCGCACACGCGCAAAGCGACGATAACGCTGACCGACAACGTCCCGGGCGAGAATATCAACACCATGGGCGACCGGGGCATCATGCTCATTCGCGGCAAGCTCAACCTGCATGGCGACCGCGAGCATACCTGGACCAAGCTGGCAAACACGGCTGAGAAGGGTAGCACCTCCATTGACGTACTCGATGCCAGCGGCTGGCGGGTAGGTGACGAGATCGTGCTCGCCTCGACCGACTTCGATCCGCGTCAGGCAGAAAAGCGCACGATCACCAGGATCCGCGGCAACAAGATCACCTTTGATCGGCCACTGGAATACATGCACTTCGGCAAGATCACGTTTGGTGTCGACCAGCGTGGTGAAGTCGCCATGCTTTCGCGCAACATCAAGATCCAGGCGTCAGAAGACGCTGAAAAGAGCTATATCGGCGGCCATATCATGGCGATGGCCGGCAGCCAGATGACCGTGTCCGGCATCGAGCTGACCCGCATGGGCCAGCACCTGACGCTGGCCCGCTATCCGATCCACTGGCACGTCATCGGTGACGGCACCGGCCAATATGTTCGCAATGCCGCGATCCACGACACCTACAACCGCTGCGTGACGGTCCATGGCTCGGACAATCTGCGTGTGGAAAACAACGTAACCTACAACACCGTCGGTCACTGCTTCTTCCTCGAGGATGGGATCGAGACCGGCAACTATTACGTCCGGAACCTGGGTATCCAGACCAAGTGCCACCCGACGCTCCCGTGTGAGCCTTCGAACCTCACCGACGCGGCCCGGGGCAGCCGGGGCCAACAGTCGGAGCTTGTCCTGCTCCCGTCTGACAATACGGTGTCGACGTTCTGGATCACCAATCCGTCCAACCATTACATTGGCAACGTGGCTGCGGGTTCTGACCAGATCGGGTTCTGGATGGCCTATCCCGAGCACCCCAACGGCGAGTTCGAAGGCACGGAAGTCAGCGCGCAAACGTGGCCGCGCCGTATGAAGCTGGGCACGTTCACCGGAAACGTCGCCCATTCGAACTTCGATTCACTGATGTTCGATCGCGGACCCAACGCGGACAACACCTTCAGCGTGGCCGGTTCGGGCCATACGGCCTATGCGGACCCCACCAATCCGAGAAGCGCAACTATTGTCACGCATGTCGACGATTATACCGCTTACAAGAACCGCAACGGCGCCATCTGGGGCCGTGGCCAGCACCACCTTTATACGAACCTGAAGCTGGCCGATAATGCGATCGGCTTCACCCACGCCGCGGGTGGCAGTGACGCACCTTACTCGTCGCGCGTGGAGGATTCCCTGTTCGTGGGAGAGAGCGACAACATCGGCAATCCCTCAACGCCGGAGGAGATCGCATACGGTCGCACCCTTCCGCACGTGACGGCCGACTTCCCGATCCGCGGCTACGAATTCTACGATTATCGCCATGACGTGGTGAACACCACTTTCGTGAATTACGAGTCAAACGCGTTCCGCGGTGCTGGCGCGATTTCCTATCTGCTGTTCACCAGCTTTGGCATGAGCACGGAAAACATGGTTCAGGGCGCGAAGTTCATAAATGCCCAGCCGGTTCATTTCCCGCAGGTTCAGCGCCGTTGGTCGTCCGACTTTGCCGGTAAGGCTGCCTACAAGAGCGCGGCGTTCAAGGACGTTGACGGTTCGGTCAGCGGCACGCCGGGTGCCTACATCGTCATCGACAACGGCATCGCCTCTGCTGAGGATACCTGCGTGACCAGAGCGGCTTGGAATGCGGCTGTCTGCACGGGCGATATGGGACGCTTTAGTATCGACGATTCGGGCGTATTCACGGAATTTTCGAACGGCCCGGCGACCAACCCCGTCATGCTGGAACGCAACGGCAGGCGGTACGAGTATAATGGCGAAACCACTGTCCAAAGCGGTTCACAGATCAGGGTTTCGACCATGCGGGACAAGGTCGCTCTTCACCTGCGCGAAATGGACAAGGGTTCGTGGGTTATCTTCGAACTGCCCGGCTTCTCGTCGCCTGCAGGAGGTGCGCAAGTTGCCAGCATGGATGCGCTTCGTGCCTCAAACGTAACGGCGACATTCAAGAACGGTGAGACTCTTTGGGTCAAGCTGGTGGTGGAAGATGATGCCGCAGATGGGCCCGTCGTAGTCCAGGTCGGCCAGTTGAAGGCGCAAGCATCGCTTGACGTTAGCCGCGAAGGTCTAGGCGGCTGAAGGAAAGTGAGCCCCGGCACCGGCCGGGGCTCTTCCACGAACTCCAGGGATTACGCTGAAGGCGCTGTGATCGCATCCAGTGGCGCGTCTGGGAGCGCGGCTAACCCCTGAGCATTAAGTGTGGTCTGCAGGTCAGTATCGCGGCCGCGCACGCGTGTCGTCAGGCCCTTGAGCGGGACCAGAACGTAACGGTCGGGATCGGTGTTCTCGATTGAAACGAGAACCCCTTCCACCGCCCCATCCGGTCCGCGGCGGACCTGTTCGATGTCACCCAGATCGGTCCCGTCAGCCCCGACCAGGTCTGCATCGAGCAATTGAGCTTCGGTAAGCCCTAGTGCGACAATCTGGCTACCAGCCGCCACTGCACTAGCGTTAGCTCGCTGTTCGATCCGATCCTCGGTCAAATCGGCTTGCCGCTCCGCTTGGGACTCGCAGGCAACAAGCAACGGGATCAAAATGACGGCGGACAGAGTGGCCAAGCGCATCATGTGTTCCTTCTTGTGCTGTGTGATGGCTTCCAAATCCGCCGCGCTCTCAAGTGTTCCTGCGGGAAGGTTGGAAGCCAGGATGCGGCTGCTAACGGCCCCGCCACTTCCAGGCACAATGAAACCTACGGACGGAGGATGCGGTAATGAATGGGTTTGAAGGTTCCGCCGTTTGACGCGTAGGCCGAGCAGGCCGTCAGCCCAATCACAAGGTCGACGCGCGCATGGAATCTTATTTTGTCGCCAGCTTTGCTGGTGGGCGGGATGACTTCCAGCCGCCCGGTTTTCCCATCGACTGGCACATTCATGAAGATGTTGAACGCGGTCGGAATGCTGTCTTCCGTCACGCCGTAAGGGCTCAGAGCTTCGGAGAGGTTGCCCATGCACCCGCGATGGATGGGCTTGTCGGGGTAAAAGTGCCTGAATGTATCCTCACTGCAGGGTGTGAGCAGGAAATCGTGCCGTCCAACGCTGTCCTCGACGATGTCCAGCATCGGCCGTGATCGGTTGGACCACAGGCGGTTGCCGACCGTTAGGCTGATCGTCTCTTCGTAATCAAAGGTCCGGCCATTGGAGATGCACTCGCGAACATCGGCTTGGTTGAACGCCAGCATGTCACTAACCTGCTGACCCAGCGGATCGACCACTTCCAGCATCTCACCCTCACGCAGGGGAAAAGCGGCCCCCGAGCGCGGCGCAATCTCGATAAAGTCGGTCATGCGCGCGGGTCCTTGAAGGGGCAGCGCCATTCTTCCGACACAGCTCTCCCGCTATACTGCCGCGCTTCGCTAACTTCTCCGTGCCGAGCCAGCATGGGATTGATATCACCGGCGACTGTACGATCGCGCTCAAGGATTCTTTCCCGCATACGCTCGTACTTGCCCTCCTCTCGAAGTTGCTCGAACTGTGCGTGGATATTGAATACCAGCGTCGGCGACGGGAAGCGACGGGCCGGTCTGGACGCTTTGGGGTGCAGGCCCACAACGAAGAAAGCCTCACCGCCAAAGCTCAACGAGAAATGAGGGTCGTCCGGGTCAGGGCTCACGCGATGATCGTAAGACTGGCCCAGCCAGTGGTCCTTGTCGGCAAAGGACTGAATCCGTTCCCACATCGCTTCCTCAAAGGACTTCTCAGAGAGGTCAAGCGGGCCTTCAAAAACAACAGCCAGACTTCGCAGGCCAGTGCTGTCCGCGCGGTAATCTGCGGCCCACTGCATCAGTATGCGGTGGATGTGCAGATCATCCCAACCGCTGATTAGGGAATGGCAAGGCAAAACACGGAGAGACCCGCGTGCCATCGCCGATTTCGCTCCCACGCAGGGGAATGAGGGATCCGATACCCGTGCAAATATGCCTTCTTTCAAGCGCTCAGCATCACTGACGCCAATCATCGCTCCCAAGACCCTGCTCCTTACGATCGTTCTGAACTGGCACGAACGTCTCAAAGACGGTCCGGTTTCTAACGATCTGAGGGAAGGGGAGCTCTGGGAGCAAAACGGGGTAAGGCGGAAGAAGAGCCTTTGCGGCTAACATTCGTCAACGGTGTCGGGGCAGCCCAAATTTTGTAATCTTTCTCTACAGGTGAATTTTCTTCAGCAGCCTGCGAAATTCCAGCGCCTCGGCGCCGGTCAACTTTGACGTGAGAACCTCGTCGGATCGTCTGAAAATGGCGCGCAATCGCTCTATCTCCTCCATGCCGGTATCAGTGGCGTAAACTCCGAAAGATCGACGGTCCCCTGCAACCTTTCGGCGTTCAATACACTGGCGATCTTCCCAAAAGTCGAGCGCCAAAGTCGTGGCCGGCCGCGTTAACGCCAGGGCCGCAGCAAGTTGCATCGGCTGCAGGCCTGGATTTCGGCCGATCACCTCAAGCATCGAAAATCTGTGTGGCGTGACGCCCAGTTCGCCCAGTTCGCGAGCTAGAAGCCCGTTACCGAGGATCCACGCCATTTTGAGCGAAAATCCGGTGAGTTGGGGCAGAACTCCATAGTCGACGCCGCTGCTCGACAAGGAAGGCGCGCGATCACGAACGGCGGCCAGCGGGTCCGGACCAGTGAGAGTTTCGTCCATCGGCCTCGTTGATGCTCCCTGCGACAAAGAAGTGCAAGATATCGATCATTCGCAATGGTTACTATATTGCATGATATAATTATCGTGAGTAACTAGATCGCAAGCTCGCCGATTCGAAGCGGGCATACGGGAGGGCGAGCGTGAGGTTGGCGCTGGTGCCGCGCGTGACATTTTGTCCGCGTTTGGAACTGCTGCCTCTCAAATCTCTCCCCATACTTTCCGCCACGTTCTGCGGCGGCAGTCGGCCTGCGGCGTCCTTCGGGGCGTCGAGCGGTGCTGCGCAATTTTTTGAGGCAACCGGCCGATTGAGACGGCGGCCGTGCTGTTTGCTTTGGCTCTCATTGGGGGGATAAAGGTGAGGAACTTGAACAAGGTATCGATCTACAAGGCTCTGCTGCTCACGGGCGCAGCCGGTACAATCGCGCTGGCGGCACCGGCGTTCGCACAGAGTGGCGGTCAGGCCGCTCCGGATTGCCAAGCCAACCCCTCAGATGCGGCGTGCACTGACTCTTCCTCCGGTGGGGCGACCATCGTCGTGACCGGCTCGCGCATCGCGCGCCCGGACCTTTCGGCCAACAGCCCGATGGTGACCGTGGATGAAGAATTCCTTCGCCAGTCATCGACTGCTGCAGTCGAAGAACAACTGAACAGGCTCCCCCAGTTCGTCGTCGCCCAGTCTTCCACCACGCTCAACGGTGTTAGCGGGACCGGCGGCCCGGTCGCGGCCGGCACCAGCATCCAGCCTAGCGCCACCAGCACCCCCGGCGCTTCGACGGTTTCGCTCCGCGGCGTCGGTGCAAACCGTACCCTGGTTCTGATCGACGGTCGTCGTGGCACGCCGGGCAACGCCAACGGCACGGTCGACGTATCGACCATCCCCTCCGCAGCGCTTCAGCGTGTTGAAATCATCTCCGGCGGTGCATCGGCCACTTACGGTGCCGACGCTATCGCTGGTGTCACCAACTTCATCCTGAAGAAGGACTTCCAGGGCGTCGAACTCGACGGACAGTTCGGCATCAGCGATGAAGGCAACGGCTTCGAGTATCAGGTTTCGGGTATTGTTGGTGCCGACTTCGCCGACGGCCGTGGTAACGTCAGCCTAGCGATGTCGCTCAACACCCGCGAGGAACTGTTCCAGCGCGATAATCCGAACTACCCGCGGCTTTGGAATAATCCCGAGACGACTGTCGGCTCCGCCGCGGCTCTGGGCGTAGGTCGCCCCGGGATCACAGGTCTGACCTTCCCGGCAGCGTGCGGCACAAACTGCGTCATCACCGATTACTTCGCGGGATCAAATCCTGCGGTTCCGAACAACATCACCTCCGTGTACCTCAACAAAGATGGTACGTTGTTCAGCGGCCTCAACAACTTCGCATCGCGCGGAGCGGGCAGCTTTCTGAAGCCGTGGGATGAACTCGACACGCAAAATGGATATTTCTTCAAGACCCTCTCTTCAGGTGTGCTGGCTGCTGTAACCACCAACACGGTTCAGACTGTTCCCACGGATCGCTACAACTTCCTGGCCCGCGCCAATTTCGAAATTAACGATTGGATCGGGGTATTCGGGCAGGGGCTGTTCAGCAACAGCAGCACCTACACCCAGCTTGAGGCGAGTGCTGCGAGTGACCTGTTCATCCCCTGGGGTACTGGCAAGTATACCGGTGCTGTTCCTGGCGCTAACGCGGCCGCGGCGGTCTATCAGAACCCCAACGTGCCATCTGCCGTGATCGCAACGCAGTCCGTGGTGGGTGGCAACATCGTCACGACCTACACGCCCAACCCGGCTTTTAACGCCATCTATTCTGGCATTCTGCCGTGCGCTACGGTGGGCCATGCGGGCTATAACCCGACCGGTTGTGAGAACAGAGAGGTGTTCCAGCAGGTCGTTCCTCAGAGCATTCAGGACATTCTGAACTCTCGTGCGAACCCGAACGCTCGCGTTCAGCTGGCTGGTCCGCTTCCCAATCCGCGTCAGAGCTATCAGGACGTGACGACCTACACCTTGGTCGCCGGTTTCGAGGGCTCTGTTCCCGGCACGGACTGGACTTGGGAAGCGTTCGTCAACCACGGCAGCGCTCGTACGGTTAGCCGTCAGACCGGCTATTATTCGCTTAATCGTCTCCGGGCCGTCATTACGGCGCCGAACTTCGGTCAGAACTTCAGTGCTGTGGGCAACCCGTACGGCAATGGCACGGGCGCAACGACCGGTAAGTGCACGAGCGGGCTGAACTTCTTCGGCGGTTACGAGGGTATTACCCAGGATTGCCGTCAGGCGATCGCTGAGGACAACACCAGCATCGGTACTTCCCGTCAGACGATCGTGGAAGCCAACGTGCAGGGTGGATTGTTCGATATCCCCTGGACCAACGACGCGCTTCGCTTCGCTGCTGGCGCCAGCTACCGCGAGCTGCGCTACTCGTTCCTCCCGGCGGCCGGTGCCTCCGCAGGACGCGAGTTCCAGGACGTCATCATCGGTGGTCCGTTCAACACAATCATGGAAAACACCGGCATCGACGCCAAGGAAGTTTACGGCGAACTGCTGATCCCGATCCTCGCGGATCTGCCGTTCGTGGAAAGCTTCAACCTCGAAGTTGGTGGTCGCATCTCGAACTACTCACCGGGCGGGACGAGCTATACCTACAAGATCCTGGGCGACTGGGAGGTTACTCCGTGGCTCCGGTTCCGTGGCGGCTACAACCGCGCCGAGCGCACTCCGAATATCGCTGAGCAGATGCTCGAGCGGCAGGTGGGTATCTCGATCGACGCAGTCGGCGACGGTTGTTCGACGCGCAGCAACAATACCTTCTCAGCTAACCCGAACACGAACACCAAAGACGCGCTGGACGTACAGGCCATGTGTCTGGAGCTGATGGCTCGTGACAACGGCGGCGTTTATGCGCCGATCGTCAACCCGGACGGTACGCCTAACGCCAACAGCTACTACAATCCGGCCGACGCCCAGGCGCGTCAGGCCACAGGCGGCGGCTTCTCCAACTCCCCGCGGGTCGGGAACGCCGTTTACATTCGCGATTTCAACCCGAATGCCACGAGGCTTAAGTCCGAAAAGGCGGATACCTGGACTGTAGGCGCGGTGATCCGTTCACCCTTCTCCAGTGGACCGCTGTCGCGCGTTAACCTGACGGTCGATTACTTTAACATCACCATCAACGATCCGATTTCGGTGATCAGTTCGGGTGCACAGCTGCTGCGTTGTATCAGCCCATACTACAACCCGGCTGCCGCCGGAGTGGCAGCAGGCGCCACCAGCGCGGCTGATCTGAACACTCCGGAAATCCGGGCGAGGGCTCAGGCGGCGATCGCCAACACGGAATCGACGTGTTCTGACGTCCTGCGCCTCCGCAGCGACGGTGTGGGTGGGCAGACCGGCGGTTACCGTATTAGTGACACGATCAGCACCTACGGCAACGAAGGTCAGATCAAGTTGGCAGGTATCGACGCCAACCTGAACTGGAGCGTTCCGGCTGGGCCGGGCAGACTGTCTTTGAACGTCAACGCCAGCTACACGCTGAATTCCAGCATTCGTGCCTTCGACGGTCAGCCAATGATCGACTACACTGGCACGACCGGCACGGGCGCTCTGGGCGTAAGCACGGGATCGTCGTTCAAGTACCGGACCTACAGCACGCTCGGCTATAGCGTCGGCCCGGCATCGATCTCGTTCCAGTGGCAGCACATTCCGAAGACGGAAGACGGCGGTGAGGCTCAGTTCCTCAACGGCCTGGCACCGGCGGGAACCGACAATGCTGGTCTCCCGGCGTACAACCTGTTCCACCTGAACGCGAGTTACCAGGTGAACGAGGCTCTGCGTTTGCGGTTCGGTGCTGACAACGTGTTTGACATCAAGCCGCCGATCACTGGCATTGACACGAACATCGACCGCGCTCTCGGGGAACTTCCGAACGGCAACTACAGCCTGTTCCACGATGTGCAGGGACGTCGCTTCTCGTTCGGTGCGAACATCCGCTTCTGATCAATCTAACCAGGGGAACTGTGGAGCCCACAGTTCCCCATTAAATTCATCAAGTTTGAACTAAGGGTACGAACATCATGCGCGAGCAACGCAGCATCCGCCTCCTGGCTTCGCTTCTTTCTGTAACTTGCATGCTCGGCGCATGGTCCAGCGTTGCTGCGCAAGAAAGCCATGGCCACGCAGACGGCGAAGCGCACGCTCCAGCCTCGTCCCTCAAGAAAGTACGTTGGTCGGATCCTGCCGCATGGCCTGATCGCAAGGTTCCGCGCGAAGGCGATGAAGTCACCATCGCGCGCGACAAGGAAGTTGTTCTCGATGTCGCTCCGCCGACGCTTCGCAGCCTTACGATCGACGGCAAGCTTACCTTCTCGAACGATCGCGATCTCGAACTCAAAACCGACTGGATTTACCTGCGCGGCGGCGAACTCCAAATCGGCACCGAAGCCAGCCCGCATACGCGTAAGGCCACTATCACGCTGACCGACAAGGTTCCCGGCGAAGACATCAATACGATGGGCGACCGCGGCATTCTGCTGATGCGCGGGACGCTGAGCCTACATGGCGACCGCGAAAACACGTGGACCAAGCTTTCCAAGACAGCCCAAGCCGGAAGCACTCAAATTGAAGTCCTGAACGCCAATCAGTGGCGCAAGGGTGACGAGATTGTCCTGGCGTCGACTGACTTCGATCCCCGGCAGGCAGAAAAGCGCACCATCACCGCCATTGATGGAAATGCGCTCACTCTCGATCGTCCGCTGGAGTTCATGCACTTCGGCGAGATCACCTTCGGCGTTGATCAGCGCGGCGAAGTCGGCCTGCTGACCCGCAACATCAAGATCCAGGCGTCCGAGGATGCCGAACAGACCTATTTCGGCGGGCACATCATGGCGATGGCCGGCTCTAAAATGCAGGTCTCCGGCGTCGAACTGTCCCGCATGGGACAGCACCTGACGCTCGCCCGCTATCCCATTCACTGGCACGTGCTGGGTGAAGGCAAAGACCAGTACATCAAGAATGCCGCGATTCACGATACCTACAACCGCTGCGTGACCGTGCACGGCACCAACAACGTGCTGGTCCAGAACAATGTGACCTTCAACAACGTCGGTCACTGCTTCTTCCTCGAAGATGGTGTGGAAACGGGGAACCAGTTCATCAGCAATCTGGGCATTCAGACCAAGTGTCATCCGACCCTTCCTTGTGTCCCGACCAACCTCCACCCGGGCGGCTCGCCCGCGGGATCGGGTGCGGCGGGCCAGGCATCCAAGGACGTCTTGCTCCCTTCGGACAACACGGTGTCGACCTTCTGGATCACGAATCCGAATAACCATTTCGTCGGTAACGTCGCGGCTGGATCGGACCAGATCGGTTTCTGGTACGCATTTCCTGAGAACGGAATTGGACAGTTTGACGGTACGGAAGCGGGCCTGAACACGTTCCCCCGTCGCACTCCGGTGGGCCAGTTTAAGGACAACGTCGCCCATTCGAACTTCGATGGTATGATGTTTGATCGTGGACCCAGCAGAGACAACCGTGTCAGCGTTGTCGGCAGCAACTATCACACCGCACGGGTTAATCCAGCGGACCCCAACAGCGAACGGTTGGTGTCTGTTTTCGAGGACTTCACCGGCTACAAGAACCGTCACGGCGCCATCTGGGGCCGCGGCAAGATGCACCTGTTCAAGGGCATGAAGCTCGCGGACAACGCCATCGGCTTCACGCACGCGGCGGGTGACCTCGCCTCCCCCGCTTATTCCTCTCGCGTTCAGGACTCGTTGTTCGTGGGCGAAAGCGGAAACATCGGCAATCCGAGAACCCCGGCGGAAATCGCGTACGGTCGCAGCTTGCCACAAGAAAACGCCGACTACCCCATTCGTGGATACGAGTATTACGACTTCCGTCAGGAAGTGGCGAACGTCACGTTCCTGAACTACGAAGACAACGCCACTCGCAAGTCGGGCGCAATCTCTTATCTGATGTACACGAGCTTCGGTATTAGCACGGAAAACTCCGTCGAAGGTCTGAAGTTCGACAACGCGAAGCCCGTCTACTTCCCGCCACTTGAACAGAAGTGGTCTTCCGACTTCGGGTCGCGTTCCGGTTGGAGTGGCGCAGCGTTCCATGATCTGGACGGTTCGGTAGGCGGTATCCCGGGTTCCTACGTGGTCCTTGATAACGGGATCGCATCCGACGACGAAGCTTGTGAAATAAAGCCAACTTGGAACGCTGCTGTGTGCCGAGGTGATTTCGGCCGGATCAGCATCGGCGGAGTTGGTGGCCCCGGTGGCCCCGGTGGTCCGGGCGCCTTGGCAGGCCCCGGCGGTCCGGGAGGGCCCGGTGCTACACCTGGTGCCGGTGGTGCGCCTGGCGCCGCTGCGGGTGCTCCTCCGAGGCCTGCTCCGCAGCCGCCGATCACGCTGAGCCGCAATGGCAGGAAGATGGACTACTCTGGTGAGACGACGATCCGGAGTGGCGCGGAGGTTAAGGTGGAAACGGCCAGGTCGGCCGTGTCGCTATCCTTGCGGGAAATGGACAGCGGCTCGTCGGTGATATTCGAACTCCCTGGGTTCGCCACCGCCGCTGCTGGCACCAAGCAGAACAGCCTCGCCGGCCTGCGGAGCGCCAATGAAACTTCGTACTACAAGTCTGGCGACACGCTGTGGGTGAAGCTGGTGGTCGCCGATGCTGGCGCTCAGGGCGGACCTGCCGGAAATCTGGCACCCCGAGCGAGCGTCGAAGTCCGGAGGTAAGCTCAGTCGGTTTTGAAAATTGAAAGCCCTCGGCGAAAGCCGGGGGCTTTTTTTGGCGGCTTTACCCGGGTGGGGCAGGCGGGCTTGAGGCCGCCAAGCCAGCCACATGGGCCGTGCATGAGGCCCCTGTGGTCGCCCACTCGCTAAGAGGTGAATAGCTTCTGTCGTCATGCGTTCAGGCGCGGCCTATCGCGCCCCAGCGATGGCTCATTTCGCCGAGGACAAAACCGCTGCAACTGGACGAAAGGTGCGCGTTTTGAGGAAGGGTGGCCTTCCCGAACTCTTAAGCGCGAAGTCTACCGGGTTCGGGTAACCTCAAGCTTGCTTCTTGCGGGGGAGGTTGAGCCTGGGCCTGGAGCAATTCGGTCATTGCCTCGCGATTGACGGCCTTCGAGAAAAGATAGCCTTGGCCCAACTTGCAGCCGAAGGCGTGAAGCTGATCCAGCTGAGATTGATGCTCGATGCCCTCAGCGACCACGTCGATATCCAGCTTCTGAGCGATCGTGAGAAGGCCGTCGACGATCACGCTGCTCGGGGTGCCGGGTTCGAGACTGTCCACGAAAGACTTGTCGATTTTGATGATATCGATGGGAACGGTCAGCAGGTGCGTTAGCGACGCAAACCCGGTCCCAAAATCGTCGAGCGCCACACGCAGGCCCAAGGCTCGCATGGAGGCAACTTCACGGGCGATCACATGGTCGCGGCGGCCCATATATACGTTTTCGGTAATTTCGACGATGAGATGCTGCAGAGGGACATCTTCCTGCGCACAGGCATTGGCCAAACGCGCTCCCAACTTGCCTCGGTGAATGTCGGCATAAGACACGTTCAGGCCGATATGATGGAACAGAACACCCAGGTCGAGCCATCGACGGGTGTCCTGAACAATATGTGACAGCATTCGATCAGTCAGCGCGCATGCGACGTGCGCGTCGGACGTGGCTTCATAGAACTCGTTTGCCGAGATTACCTCACCGTCTTCCGTAATGAGCCTGCATAGGGCTTCTGCGCCAACAATCTCACCAGTTTCTAGATGCACGATCGGCTGATAATAGGTCTGGATTCGGTTGTCGCGGAGCGCAGCGGTGACGTCCTGAATGGCCGTCAATCGCTTCGTGATAGCGGTGCCAATTCCCGGCCAGTAACGAACGAACCCACCGCGGCCTGTCTCCTTGGCATGGTAGAGGGCAAAGTCTGCCTTCTGACGGACGCTGTCGGCTGTTAGATCGTCGAACGACAGAATAGCGCCGCCAATCGTCGCTTGCGGATGGATGAGGTGTCCGTTGCAGATCGTCGGATCGTCAAACTCATCCAGAATGCGCTGAGCCAATGCGCCGATGTCATCGCGGGAGGCCGGGTCCTGTACTATCACCGCGAACTCATCACCGCCGAGGCGAAACGCCCGGTCGGGGCTCGCAACGCGGGCAACGCGGACGGCAAGCTCCTTCAGAAGTTCGTCGCCCGCCTGATGGCCGAAAGTGTCGTTCGTTACCTTGAGGTTGTCGAGATCAATTGCGAGAAGGGCCCAAGCGCCAGCCGTGCGGCATGACAGGGCGGCCAAGGCAGCATTGAACGAAGCTCGATTTGCAAGGCCGGTCAGCGCATCGTTATTGGCGAGGCGATCACGCTCAAGGACACGTTCATCGCGTTCAAGCGCGATCATGGAGAGGTGAAGGCAGGTCGCGACGATAGACTCTTCCTGTTTGGTCGGACCTCGCGCGTCGCGATAATAGAATGCGAACGTCCCCAGGACACGTCCGTTCTCGCCGCAGATTGGGCTGGACCAGCAAGCGTGCAAACCCAGCGCAAGGACATGATGCTTGAACAATGACCATTTGGGGTCGGTCGCCACATCGGTTACGGCTACGGGAGCGCGGTAATAGGCTGCTGTTCCGCAAGATCCTACATTGGGGCCGATGTGCAGTCCCTCCAGTGCTGCAGAGTATGGCTTTGGTAGGCTGGGCCCCGACAGCGGGTGCAAAACCCCTTCGCGGTCAACTTGAAGGACTGAACAAATCACGTCTGGCAGGATGCCTTCGACCTCCAGGCAGAGGCGGTCCATCGTCGCACTCAGAGGACTTCCCGTCGCAACCATCTCGAGGATTATGTTTTGAAGGCGAAGCATCTTTAACTCATTCGAGGGAGCGCGCGATCTTCCCACATATTGCCTATCGGATGATGCCCCGGTGAGGATTTGTGGTGAAAGACGCGGTAACTACTCAGCGACTTTCCCGCGTGTTCGGCGCCCGGAACACACAAGTGGCCAATATGCCAAAGTCTGGAATCTGTTGGATTAAAGCTCACAGTGCGCGGTTCCCCGTCTTCTCACGCCCCTCTCCGCAAGCGGAATGAGTTACGCAACTGTAGCCTCCTGCACGGTAGTGCATTTCCCGTCGCGCGGGAGCAAAAATTCGACGAGGCGGGCCAATTGTTCGGCGCTTAGGGTTCGGAACGGAGGCTGACGGGCCGCGCGCTCGACGCTATGGGGGCCTGCGTGATCAAGAATCCTTCCTTAAATCCAATAGTCGTGGCTGCTCTGTACCGGTTTACCCGTGTCACGGACTGCGCGACCCTGCGTGGCCCACTTCAGCGCCTTTGCCAGGAACGCGGCGTGTTCGGCACGCTGCTGCTTGCGCCAGAAGGTATCAACGGCACAATTGCGGGATCGTCGGATGGAATCGCCTGTGTGCTGGAACACATCCGCGGCTTGCCGGACTGCGCTGACCTCGACGTGAAATTCTCCAGCGCCGCTACCATGCCGTTCTATCGCATGAAGGTGCGTGTGAAGCGGGAAATTGTCACGATGGGCCAGCCGGACATCGATCCAAGAGCCAGCGTGGGGACTTACGTCGAGGCTCAGGACTGGAATGAGTTGATATCCGATCCGGACACGATCCTGATCGACACGCGCAACGAGTACGAAGTCGCTGTTGGCACGTTCGATGGCGCGATCAACCCGAGCACGGCAAGCTTTCGCGAGTTTCCGGATTGGTTTCGTAAAGAGCGCGAGAGACTGTTGGGCAGCGGTAAGCAGCCCAAGGTGGCGATGTTCTGCACTGGTGGCATCCGCTGCGAGAAATCCACCGCGTTCCTCAAGCAGGAAGGCGTCGAGGCCGTGTACCACCTGAAGGGTGGAATCCTGAAATATCTCGAGACCATATCTGAAGAAGATAGCCTGTGGCGCGGCGAGTGTTTCGTCTTCGATCAGCGCGTTAGCGTTGGGCACGGGCTGGTGGAGGGCACACACGAGCTCTGCCACGCTTGCCGACGACCGCTCAGTCCGGAAGACCTCCGCTCTGAGTTATACGAGGCGGGTGTGAGTTGCCCTGCCTGTCACGCTGAGCGCACGGACGAGCAGCGCGCTTCCTATCGCGAGCGGCAGCGGCAGGAAGCTCTGGCAGCCGAGCGAGGGCAAACTCATGTGGGAAGCGTGAGGGTCAAGCAGCCCGACGAGGGGCCACTAGAGGCCTAGCCACCATCTTATACCATATGCGACAATACCGAGCGTAGCGACGCTCGCAGTCCATATCGCGACCATCCAGGCCAGACGCTGCCAGAAAGGCGGGAGGTGCGGCTCGCTCCTCAATGGTATCCCTCGGGCCCGACCTTTCCGCGGAAAACCCAATAGGCCCAGCCGGTATAGGCCAGAATAAACGGCAGGCAGATCGCGACGCCCACAAGCATGAAGATCTGGCTCCGCTCAGGCGCCGCTGCATCCCAGATGGTCAGCGAACTGGGCACGACGTAGGGCCACATCGAGACCCCAAGTCCGGCCATACCCAGCAGGAAAATCGCCAGGGACAGGAAAAACGGCGCCGCTTCTGCCCGTTTGTTCAGGCTGCGGAAAAGCGCTAAGGCGACGATCACGGTAAGCAGCGGAACCTGACTGGCGAACAGGATGTGCGGCATAGCAAACCAGCGATCAAAATACTGGGGCTGAACGAACGGCGTGTAGAGGCTGATCGCGACGAGCAGAACAAGCGTAGCGATCGCAGCGCGCATGGCCATCCGGTAAGCGTGATCCTGCCCGGCGCCCTCAGTCTTCCATATCAGCCAGCAGGCGCCCAGCAGAACATAACCAACCGCAACTCCAATGCCGGTGAGCAGGGTGTAGGGGGTTAGCCAGTCCCACCAACTGCCGGCGTAGGCGCGTCCTTCAATATCTATTCCCTGCAACAGCGCGCCCAGGATCATGCCCTGCGCCAGCGCGGCGATCAGGGAGCCGGCGAAGAAAGAGAAGTCCCAGTATTTCCGGTGAGCCGGATCACGCCAGCGGAACTCAAACGCTACGCCGCGGAACACCAGCCCCAGAAGCATTGCGATGATCAGCGGGTAGGTCGCCGGGAGGATCACTGCGTAGGCGAGAGGAAAGGCAGCCATCAGACCGCCGCCGCCCAAAACCAGCCATGTCTCGTTCCCATCCCACAACGGCGCGACGGAATTCATCGCGTGGTCGCGCTCCTGTCCTGGCTCGAACGTGGGGAACAGGATGCCAATCCCCAGATCGAACCCGTCCATCACTACATAGGCGAACACGGCGAAGGCGATGATCATTGCCCAGAGCACTGTGAGGTCCATTACCGCTCCTCCTCGCCCGTAGGCAGCGGCCCTGATCCACCGGGATTCTGGCTGGGGCCGGGCACGATGCCTGCCGTTCGGATAGGCGCATCACCGATGCCCGCCTCATGAGGATGTGGCGACTTCGCCATCAGCCGGAGAATGTACCACGTCCCGAAGCCGAAGACGGCAAAGTAGACGACAATGAACGTGAGCAGCGATGTTGCTAGCGCAGGCGCTGCAATGGGCGATCGGGCATCGGCGGTGCGCAACAGCCCCTGAATGACCCACGGCTGGCGACCGACCTCGGTAGTTACCCAGCCGGCGATCACCGCCACGAAGCCGGATGGCCCCATCGCCAGTGCAGCGCGGTGAAGCCACGACCAGTCGTAGAGTTTGCCCCGCCAGCGTGCGAGCAGGCTCCACAAGCCCAGTCCAACCATCGCCAGACCGATGCCCACCATGATCCGGAAGGCCCAGAATACGACACCAACCGGCGGATGCTGGTCTGCTGGCACCGTATCGAGCCCCACCATCGGAGCATTGGGATCGTGCTTGAGGATCAAGCTGCCCACCTTGGGTAACTCGATCGCGTAACGCACGGTTTGCGTTTTGCTGTCGGGCAGCCCGAACAGGATCAGGGGTGCACCTTCGGGATGACTTTCGAAGTGCCCTTCCATCGCCATGACTTTGACCGGCTGGTGCTCCAGCGTGTTCAGGCCGTGCAGGTCGCCGACGAAGATCTGTATCGGCGCGACCAGGGCTGCCATCCACATCGCCATCGAGAACATCTTGCGCGCGTGAGGGTTCGCGCGATTACGCAAGAGATGCCATGCGCCGACGCCGCCCACCACCAGCGCGGTGGTCAGATAAGCGGCGATTACCGTGTGGACGAGGCGGTAGGGGAAGCTCGGGTTGAAGACGATGTCCCACCAGCTATCGCCAGGCAGGAACTGGCCATTTGCGCCAATTTCGTAGCCGACCGGCGTTTGCATCCAGCTGTTGACGCTGAGTATCCAGAAGGCCGATATCGCCGTGCCTATCGCGACCATGCAGGTCGCGGCGAAGTGCAGCTTGCGCCCCACTTTCTCCATGCCGAACAGCATCACGCCGAGGAAACCAGCCTCGAGAAAGAATGCGGTCAGCACCTCGTAGGCCATCAGGGGGCCGATCACCGGTCCTGCCAGATCGGAGAATACCGCCCAGTTGGTGCCGAACTGGTAGGACATCACGATGCCCGAAACGACGCCCATCGCGAAAACGATGGCAAAGATCTTCATCCAGTATCGAAACAGATCGAGGTAGAGTTCCTTGCCGGTGCGCAGCCACAATCCCTCGAGCACCGCGAGATAGCTCGCGAGACCGATCGAAAACGCGGGGAAAATGAAGTGGAAGCTCACCGTGAAGGCGAACTGAAACCGAGCAAGCAAAAGCGCGTCTGCACTCTCAACCATGAAGAGAGCTTAGACCTTACGGTGGCATAGGGCAAATTGCGCGCCGGAGGTCAGCCACGTTGACCCGCGCGCACGCCGGTGGCTATCGGCTCCGCATGAGTGTTATCGCGACCATTATGAACTCGGCCACAGGCCAACCCATTCAGAAGATGACGTTTGGCCGGATGCCGAAACCCTGGGCTAGCTTTAATCTGGAGACAGGCGAGTTGGTAACTGCCGACCGCGTCCACGTAGGCAAGCCCGCGCCCGGCAAGTTCGTCGCACCCGTCGAAGTCTGGGTCACGCTCAAGAGCTGACCTAACTCACGACCATCCACCGCCCAAGGCCCGGAACAAGTCGATCTGCGCGCGGGAGACGGCTGCGTCCTGAAATGCCAGATCGGCCTTGGCCTCGGCCAAGGTGCGTTCCGCGTCGAGCCGCGCCAGAGAGTTGATCGCTCCCTCTCGCTGCTGCGCGCGGACGATGCGGGCGGCGCGTTCGGCTTGTTCGCTGGCCGACTGAAGGGCGGCCCGGCGTTCCAGCGACCGGGCGTATCTGGATAGCGCCGTTTCGGTTTCCTCCAGAGCCACGAGCACCGCACCGTCAAAGGCTGCAAGCGCGTTCTGAGCGTCAGCTTCGGCCAGGGCGATCCGTGCTCGCGCCGGTTCCGGGTTGGGAAAACCCCAACTCAGGAGTGAGCCAAGCGCCCACCTCAATGGGCCGCCGGTGAGGATGTCGCCAATGTCCGTGCCGTTCGAGCCAATGGAGCCACCGAGCGTGATGCGCGGGTATAGGTTTGCCGTCGCAACGCCGATCCGTGCGGTGTTCGCCGCCAGTCTGCGCTCAGCCGCGCGAACGTCGGGCCGCCGGGCAAGCAAGGCGGCGCCGTCCCCGACCGGGATCGGATCGCGAACTTCGAGACCGATGCTGCGCTCTCCTGCGATCGGAGGCAGTTCCGCCGGTGCTCGCCCGGTCAGGGTCGCGAGACGGAACAACGCCGCCTCGCGAGAGGCCTGGATCGTCGGAATCTCTGCTGACCGTTGATCGCGCAGGGTCCGGGTCTGGGCAACGGCGAGTCCGGTTTCGAGGCCCGCGTCATATCGCTTCATGGTGAGGGCGAGAGACTGATCGAGCAATTCCACGATCTCGCGCGCGACGCGGAGTTGGGCCGCGCCGGAAGCGGCATCCGCATAAGCGCGCGTCGTCTCGGCCACGACAATCACCCGCACCGCGTCAGCATCCGCCTCGCTGGCCGCTAGATCGGCCCGGGCCGCTTCGACAGAGCGGCTTACGCGGCCTACAAGATCAAGCTCGTAGCTGACATCCAGCCCGACGTCGTAATTCCAGCCTTCGCGATCGACGCCCTCCAACGCCTGTATCTCGCTCTGGCGTTCATAGTTTCCGCTCGCGCCGATCGAGGTCTGCGGAAGGCGCCCGGCGCGGGCTGTGCGCAGGCCAGCCCGGGCTCGCTGGATGTTCGCGACTGCCTGCCGCACGTCGGTGTTGGCGGCGAGCGCGTCAGACACGAGGCCGTCCAGCACGGGATCATCATAGAGGCGCCACCAGTCGGCCGGGACCGGGCTCAGCGAAACAGGCGGACTACCCACGGCGAGAAGGGGGCCGGACGACGCGGGACTTGGGGAAGTTGCGACGTAGTCCGGCCCCACCGCGCACCCCGAAAGGGCGAGCGCGGATAGCGATACGAGAGCGAGTGAGCGAAGGGTCATCCTGGAACCTATTCGGCTGGGATCGAGAGGGGATCGCGGTCATTCCCGCGCCAGCCTTCACGCAGCCGGGCGATGCGATCGCCTAGGCTGCGGCTGACGACGTAGAAGGTCGGGGTGAAGATCAGGCCGAAACCCGTAACGCCCAGCATGCCGAAGCAGACCGCCGTGCCGAGTGCCTGACGCAGTTCGGCACCAGCGCCCGTCGCGATCACCAGCGGCACGGAACCGAGGATGAAGGCGAAGCTGGTCATCAGGATCGGCCGAAGCCGGGTCGTTGCAGCCTGCACTGCGGCCTGAGCCGGGGTTAGCCCGTCGCGCTCTTCGCCTTGCTGTGCGAATTCGACGATCAGGATCGCGTTCTTCGCCGCCAGAGCGATCAGCACCACCAGGCCGATCTGCGTCAGCACGTTGTTGTCCATGCCCCGCAAGTTGACCCCGATCATGGCCGCAAGAATGCACATCGGCACGATCAGGATGATGGCCAGCGGGAGGACCAGACTTTCGTATTGCGCCGCGAGCACGAGGAACACGAGCAAGACCGCAAGGGCGAAGACCAGAACCGCGGTGTTTCCGGCGAATTTCTGCTGGAAGGCAATGCCGGTCCATTCGAAGTCGTAACCATTAGCCAGAACTTCGTTCGCAACCTTTTCCATCGTCACCAGCGACTGGCCGGAGGACCATCCCGGAGCGGTATCTCCGTCAACCGCGACAGCCGGTGCGAGGTTGTAGCGCGTCACGCGGTACGGCCCGGTGGTGTCGCTGAGCGTGGCGACAGATCCGATCGGCACCATCGCTCCATTGTCGGAACGGGTGTGCAGGTTGGCGATGTCCGTCGGATCGTCGCGGAACGGCGCGTCGGCCTGTGCGGTCACACGGTAGGTGCGGCCAAGCAGGTTAAAGTCGTTGATGAAGGCCGAGCCGAGGTAGACCTGCAAGGTCTCAAACACCCGGGCCGGTGGAACGCCGAGGATCTGAGCCTTGTCGCGGTCGATATCGGCCCGCACACGCGGGGTGCCGGTATCGAAGAAGGTGTAAACCCCGGCGAGGCCCTCTTGCTGATTGGCTTGGCCAATCACGGCGTAAGCTGCTTCCTGCATTGCACGATAGCCTGCCCCGTTCTTGTCCTCGATCATCATGCGGAACCCGCCGGCGGAGCCGATGCCGCGGATGATCGGCGGCTTGACGATCATCAGTCGCGCTTCGTTGATATCGGCCGTGGCCTTCTGAGCTTCGGCGATCAGGGCGTCGATCGTCTGGCCCTTGCTGGCGCGTTCCTCGAAATCGTCGAGTACCCAATAGGCGGCTGCGGCGCTCGCGGATTGGGTTTCGGACGTGCCGTCGAAGCCGGAAAGCATGACCGTGCCCTTGATGCCGTCGATGGGCAGCATGCGTTCAGCGACCTTCTTCATCACCGCGTCGGTGCGTGACGTGGAGGAGCCGGGCGGCAACTGGATAACCGTGAGGAAGTAGGCCTGGTCCTGCTGCGGGATGAAGCCGGTGGGCGTCACCCACAAGGCTGCACCTGTCAGCGCGATCAGTCCGGCGTACGCGGTCATCATGCGCTTGGGCATTGCGACCAGCCGAGCGGTCCAGCGGCCATAGGCGGCGCTGAAACGATCGAACGCGCGGTTGAAGGCGCCACCTGCGCGGTCAGCCAGCTGGCGCCAGTACGCGCCTGCGGGCGCGGGTTCATGCGGGCGGAGCAGCAGGGCGGATAGCGCCGGTGAGAGCGTCAGAGAGACGATCAGCGAAATCACCGTCGCAGCGGAGATCGTCACCGCGAACTGCTGGTAGAACGCGCCAGACATGCCGCCAATGAACAGCGTCGGCACGAACACAGCGCAGAGCACCAGCACGATAGCGACCAGCGCTGCGCCGACCTCATCCATGGAGGTTCTAGCGGCCTCAAGCGGTGTCATACCGTGCTCAAGGTTGCGCTCAACGTTCTCTACGACGACGATAGCGTCATCGACGACAATGCCGATCGCCAGCACCAGTCCGAACAGCGACAGGTTGTTGATCGAGTAACCCAACATCGCCAGCACCGCGAAAGTGCCGATCAGCGAGACTGGGATCGCCAACACCGGGATCAGCGAGGCGCGCCACTTCTGCAGGAAGACGACGATCACGAGCACGACCAGAACGACCGCCTCGATCAGGGTCGTCACGACGGCATCGACGGATTGCTGGATGAATTCGGTGGGGTTGTAGACGATGCGGTATTCGAGCCCGGCGGGGAAGTCGGTCGAGAGTTCTTCCATCGCGTTCTGGACCGCTTCGGCAGCGGCGAGGGCGTTCGAGCCCGGCTGCTGAAGCACCGGGATGATGACCGAGTCCTTGTCGTCAAGATAGGCCGAGGTGCCGTAGTCCTGCGCGCCGATTTCGACGCGCGCGACATCACCAACGCGCACCTGGCGTCCTTCCGCGTCTGTGCGGATCACCACTTGTTCGAACTGCTTCGGATCGGTGAAGCGACCCTGCGTTTCGACGTTGAGCTGGAATGCGCTGCCGGGGCTGGGGGGCTGGCCGAGCGTACCGGCGGCGACCTGCACGTTCTGTGACCTGAGCGCAGCGACGATTTCGCCCGCCGTCAGGTTGAGCCCGGCGGCGCGGCCCGGATCGATCCATACGCGCATCGCCAGCTCGCGGCTGCCGAACAGTTGCACGTCGCCCACGCCCTCGATCCGCGCGAGGCGATCCTTGATGCGGGTTTGCGCATAGTTGGAGATGTATTCGCGGCTGAGGGTGTCGTCGGGCGATATCAGGTTAACGACCAGCAGGAAGTCCGGCGTGGTCTTTCGCGTCACAATGCCTAGGCGCTGCACTTCTTCGGGCAGGCGGGGAGTAGCGATGGCCACACGGTTCTGAACGAGCACCTGTGCCTCGTCGAGGTCAGTGCCGGGCTGGAACGTGATGGTGATCGTCACCCGCCCGTCGCCGGTCGACTCGCTCGAAAGGTAGAGCATGCCGTCGACGCCGTTGATCTCCTGTTCGATCGGGTTGGCGACCGTGTCCGCCACGGTTTCAGCCGAAGCACCAGGGTAGGTGGCGACGACCGTCACCGTGGGCGGGACGACCTCGGGATACTGCGAGACCGGCAGGAAAAAGTACGAGATCGCCCCGACGAGGGTGATGATCACGGCGATCACCGCGGCGAAGATCGGCCGGTCGATGAAGAAACGGGACAGGCGCATTTCGGGCTCCAGTCGGAATCGAGGTCAGGCGTGGGGCGGGGTTCGGCGGTCAGCCGGCGAGCGACGCCGCTCCGGGAGGTGCTTCGGCAGTTGCAGCGTTCGGCTTGGCGATGGTCGGCGGTTCGATCCGGCCCGAACGAGCGGTTACTTTGCCGCCGGGCATGGCCATTTGCGTGCCTTCGATGATCACCCGGTCCCCTGCCGTAAGGCCGCCGCGCACGACGCGCAGCCCGCCGTCGATCACCGGACCCAGCGCGACTTCCTTGGCCGAGACCGTTCCTTCCTTGTCGACCACCAGCAGCAGCTTGCGCGTCTGGTCGGTCTGCACGGCGGTGTCGGGTACCAGTAGCACGTTTTCAGAGCCGCTGCTGGCCAGCCTCATGTTGCCGAACATGCCTGGGGTCAGGAAGTTGTCCGGGTTGCGGACCACGGCGCGGGCGCGGATCGTGCCGGAGTTCTGATCAAGCCCGGTGTCGGTGAAATCGAGTTCACCGTTCCACTTGTAGTCGGCCTCGTCCTGCAAGCGGATCTGCACTTCGGCGCCGCGTTCCTGCCCCTCGCGCTTGGACTTGAGGAACAGGCCCTCAGATCCGTCGAAGGCGAAGTAGAGCGGATCGGTGGAGACGATCGTGGTCAGCAGCGTGGCTGCGGGGCCGTCGCCGGCAGCGACGAGGTTGCCCGGATCGACGCGGCGGTCGGACACGCGCCCGCTGATTGGCGCACGCACTGTCGTGAACTCTACGTCGAGGCTGCGCGACCGAACACGCGCCTGGGCTGCGGCGAGGGAGGCGTTGGCCGCCGTCACTCGGGCTCTCAACGCGTCGATCTCGCTCTTGGCGACGGCGTCGTCCTCGACCAGCCGCAGCGCGCGTTCGAGATCGCTGTTGGCGAGCGCTACATCACTGCGCGCGGTAGCGACGCCAGCCTGGGCTTCGGCCAGCGCGGCCTGGTAGGGGCGGGGGTCAATCGTGAAGAGCGCCTGGCCCTGCCTCACAAACTGCCCATCCTGGAAATGCACGGCCGTAACCTGGCCTGAGACGCGAGGGCGCAGTTCGACGCTGCGGCTCGCCTCGAAGCGGCCAATGTATTCGTCCCAGCCGGTGACATCACGCTGTAGGGGCGTCGCCACGGTAACGACAGGAAGCGTGGGAGTGGCGGCTGGCGCGCTGCCGCCGCGAAGAAGGAACCACGCGAGCGCAGCCCCTATTACAAGCAGCAAGAACCAGCCCGTCCGGCCAATTCTGCGGCGAAGGGGCCGGGGGCTCTCGCTTTCGTCGAGCAGTCGCAGCTCGTCTATTTCGATCGGCGTCAGGTCGTTCATCGGATGGTTCCCATTCCGGCAGAGCCGGTGTCACAGCATTCGCAAGGCAAACGGGGACGTGTCCGGAAGCGAGCGCTCCCGACGGACGGTCGACGGTCATCATGCGACAATCGCAACAAGGGAGGCTCGCAAAAGCCGTGATGGCAATTCGCGAGTCCGCCCTGCGGCGTTCTGTACCGATAAGTATGTAATCCTGCGTTCAGGTCAAGCGCTAATTCTATACCGCTCGATATTTTTTTCGCAGTGCAGCAAAATCAGCAACTTATCTACCTGGCCATGCTGTAAGCGTCGCCTCTGCAACGAGTTGCAGTTGGTCCCTGCCAATGCCCGCGCCCGCCTGAACCGCCATGCCCTGCAAGACGGCCATTAGATATTGGGTCATGGCTTCCGCTTCGACAGGCGCGGAAAAGTCGCCTTCGTCGATCGCCTTCTGCATCCGCTCGATCATCGCGTCGCGGGTGCTCTGTGCCAGTGCCTTCACATCCTTCTGGATCGGCGAAGTCGGGCTGCGGCAACTCACAGAAGCGATCACACCCAGGCAGCCTGGGCATTCGCTGGTTATGTTGGCGATGGTCCCTTCAAGCAGGCGTTGCGCCACGCCGCGCGCGGTCGGCGCGTCCAGCGCGCTTTTGACATAGGCAAGTTTCTCGGTCTCGTAGAGGTCGAGCGCTCGCTTGAAGAGTTCTTCCTTGTTGCCGAACGCTGCGTAGAGGCTCGGCCGGGTAATACCCATGGCATCGGTAAGGTCGGTCATCGATGCGCCGTCGTAACCCTTTTCCCAGAACACGCGCAGCGCGGAAGCCAATGCCTCTTCGACATCGAACTCGCGCGGGCGTCCTCTCACGGCGGCGGTCATTTCCATATCACCTGGTACATAATCTCTTTCTGGCCTGTCGCCAACCCTAACCGCGATAACTTGTCTCGCTCCTCGGAACGGACGCGTCGGATGCAGCGTTGGTCGGCCGAAGGAGCTTATACATGAAGGAACAACAACACGATAACCCTGCGACGCCGGAAGAGGTCAGGGAGCGGGTGTGGGAACTGGCCGAAAAGATCGACATATGCATGTTCACGACCTGGGATGGCCATCAACAGCAGAGCAGACCCATGTCGGCACGACCACGGTCGAAGGAAGGCGTGTTCTACTTCCTCACAGACGTGCAGGGCGAAAAGAACAGCCAGGTCGCGGAGTTTCCGACCGTCTCCCTCGCATGGGCCGACAACAGCAAGTATCGTTATGCGGTCGTTTCCGGTGAGGCGGTGGTTTCAAACGACCGTGCCAAGATCGCCGAGTTGTGGGACACGTCTGACAAGTTGTGGTGGGAAGATGCCAATGACCCAACGATCAGGCTGCTGACGGTAACGCCCCACCGCGGCGAGATCTGGGACAGCCCGAACGCCCTCGTTACTGGCGCGAAAATGGTGAAGGCGATGGTGACCGGATCGGCGCCAGAACTTGGGGACAATGCTTCAGTGAATATGTGATTCGTCGCAGTTCGCGTCAGTAAGTTAGGCCGTCCGGATAACCTGGCATGACTGACCGGTGGGTACACGGCGCCCACCGGATGACCCTAAAATTTCGCTCACATTTCCGATTGACTGGCGGCGAACCTCGCTGCATTGGCGCTCGCATCGCTTCTGCGAATTATTTGCATTAGCACATAGCGACATGGCCGAATGGCAGGCAGTTGGTGAGGGCTAGATGAGTTCGCGTATCGTTCTGAGCAGTGCAGTTTCCGTTTTGGCCCTCGCGATTGGAATACCCGCCGTTGCAGCTGAAGAATCTGCCGAGAACGAGATCGTCGTGACCGCAGCGGGCTTCGAACAGAAGATCACCGATGCGCCTGCCAGCATTACCGTCATTACTGAAAAGGACCTGCGAGAACGGCCCTACACGACGCTGATCGACGCTGTCCGCGATGTCGAAGGGGTGGATGTTGGCGAAACCTCGGACAAGACCGGGCAACGGACAATCAGCATCCGTGGCATGGGTGCGGACTACACCCTCATCCTCATCGACGGGAAGCGCCAGAACAACCACGGCGACATCTATCCGAATAGCTTCGGCGGCAATCAGTTCAATCACATCCCGCCGCTTGATGCGATCGAACGAATTGAGGTGATCCGCGGTCCTGCTTCGACTCTCTACGGTGCGGATGCGCTTGGCGGCGTGATTAACATCATCACCAAGAAGGTTTCCGATCACTGGAGCGCGTCTGCGACCATCGGCCGCAACATCCAGGAAAACTCCGACTTCGGCGATGATATGACCTACGACGCGACTGCGCGTGGTCCGCTGGTGAAGGGGCTGGCGGGGCTTGCGCTGCGAGGCTCGCTCTATCGCCGCATGGCCTCTAGCCCCGACTTCACGCCTGCGATCGATCCTGCCGGGGAGGCCCACGTGCGCGCCTTGGGATTCGGCGGCGGGGGGCGTACCGTCGACAACACCAACAAGAACGTTGGCGCGTCGCTGAGCCTGACCCCGATAGTCGACCATAGCCTTACCTTCGACATCGATTATTCGACGCAGAAGTATGATAACACACCCATCGTTGATCCTGACACGGGTGCGATTTCCTATCCGCTTGGCACGCTGGACGGCATCGAGAGCATTTGGCGCGCAACCGGCGGGGTAGTGCAGCCGCGCGTGGGCTACACCGAAAATCAGGTCTTCGATCGCCTCAACTGGGCCGTCACCCATCAGGGCGACTGGGGCCCTGCGCGCAGCTTCCTGTCGCTGGCCTACATCAAGACTAACAACAAGGGCCGCACGATGCCCTTCTCAGTCGCCGAGCGGCTGCTTCTGCAGCAGATGTGGAGCGGCACCGGCCCGTATACCGGGCTTCCAACTGCTGAACGCCGCCAGATAGCGGAAGACACGTTCCTGCCGCGCCCTCTCCGCGCGCTTGAGAGCAACCAGTACACCCTCGATGCGCGTGTCGACATTCCGGTGAACGCGTTCTTTGGCGAACATCGCTTCATCGTTGGCGGCCAGTATATCGATGGCGAACTGGATGATGGCGTTTTCGGGCTGGAGGCCAGCTCTGGCGGCGTGCAAGCGGTTCAGTCCCAGCGCATCTGGTCGCTGTTTGCAGAAGACAACTGGAGCCCGCTCTCCGGCCTCACGATCACCGGTGGTCTGCGTTATGACGAACATGACATGTTCGGCGGCCATTTCAGCCCGCGCCTCTACGCTGTCTACAACGTCACCCCCAATCTGACCGTCAAGGGTGGCATCAGCACCGGTTACAAGACGCCAAAGACGACCGATCTCTACGACGGTATCCGCGGCTTTGGCGGGCAGGGCACCAGTCCGATGATCGGCAACCCCGATTTGCAGCCCGAAACCAGCGTCAACAGCGAGATCGCGATCTACTGGAACCTGGATGACAGGACCGGTTTCAACCTGACGCTGTTCCAGAATGACTTCGACGACAAGATTTCGACCACCAACGTGCGTCCCTGCGCCGTCACCGGGTTTGTGCGGCCTTGCGCCAACCTGGGTGATTACTGGGAAGTCCTGGGGCTGGGCGGCAATATCAGTGTGCCGGTCAACGTGGACGAAGCCCGTATCCGCGGTGTCGAGCTTGCTGGGCGCTACGAAATCGTTCCGGGCGTTTCTGTCCGTGCGAACTACACCTTCACCGACAGCGAGCAGCTGAGCGGATCGGAAATTGGTCTGCCGCTGACCCAGACGGCCAAGCACATGGCCAACGGTACGATTAACTGGGAACCGCTAGAGGGGCTCTCAACGCAGCTGACGGTCGAGCATCGTTCCGAACGGTATCGCGGCGTCGATGTGGATGGCACCCACCTGTATTGGCATCCCTACACCGTCGCAAACCTGGGGGCGCAGTATCGCGTGAACAGCAACGTGACCATCAGCGGCCGCGTCAACAACCTGTTGAACCGCGACTTCACCAGCTACGACACCTCATTCATCGACAACGGTGACGGCAGCTGGACGCCAAGCTACCAGGATCACTACAACAACAAGGACCGTGCCCGGAGCTACTGGGTAAGCCTCAACGCGCGGATCTAGGGTCGCTGCCGGTCCATAGAGCGACCGGCAGGCACCCAATCATCCTGACGGTTTGGAGGGCGCGATTGCGGTTAGAACCCGCTCCGCAGCCTGACGGACGTGCCTGTTGTGAAGGCACACCGCGCCCGACAGACCGATAAGCGCCCCGACCACGGTATCGGTAAGGCGAGCCACCATCAGAGTGTCCACACTCGTGGCGTTGGCGCTGCTGGCCTCTGCCAGCACGATCGTCAGCGGTGTGATGAAGATCGCGGCAAAGGCGTAATGTCGCACCACGGCTGTCTCGATCAGGAAGGCGAGAACCATCACCGTAACTGCGATCATCCAGCCCGTTGTTAGCAGCGGGTACAGGAGCCAGGTGAGGCCAATCCCGATCACGGTGCCCACTATACGGTGCACATTGCGGCTCCAGGATGCACGAAGGGTCAAACCCTGCATTACTGCCATACAGCTGACGGGGACCCAGTACTCATTTTCCAACCGCAGCGCTGCCGCCATCACGAGCGAAATCCCCACGAACAGGCCCATAATCAGAGCGTCGACAACCGCAGCGTGAAGATCAGCTCTGGATGGCGATTTCGGCGCGTCGGGGGCGCGGTGCCTCAGGATATAGCCGCTGTACGCGACGGCGACAGTGCAGGCCCAGATGCAACCAAGCGCAAAGTATCCGAGGTTCGCGATCGGGTTCCCCGCCTGTGCGGGTGAGAACGCGGCGATGGAGGCTGCCATGACCATGAACAGTGGACCGGGAGGGACCACGTTCTGCGTCTTGCAGAAAACCGCCGCGCCCGCCGCGACGAAGGCTACCAGAAAGATTGCCCCGCCCGGTATTACATGGCTCGCAAGCCCCAGCGCGTAACTGGCGATCATCGCGAAGGCGCACGCCATGATGACGGGGATACGGCGATGAAGCCCGGTGGAGGGGAGGTAGAGGAAAGAAAGGCCGGCAACCGCCCCCAATGCGCCTTCGGCGGTCAGGTCGAGATGTACCCCCAGTGCCACCGGCACCCCGCTTGCGAGAGCGGCAGCGAAGGGCAGCTGCCACGGGCGATCGGATCGCTGGAAGACCAGAAGCGCAATCGCTTCGCTGCGCACAAGCTCGCGCAAACGCACCCAGCCAATCCATTGCATCCAGACTTGCTCCCCCTTCGCCTCCCGGTGGGAGTGAGTTGTGATTTCGCCGATGCGCGGTGATCTACCGTATTGATGGCCTACGCGGTTGCCCGTTCAGGCGTCAACGTCGCCTTGCCGCGTTGCGCGTGGCTCCACCGATGGAAACGCTTTGCGTAGCCTCGCGTTCGAGCGGCAGCGGTTACGGGAGTGCGCTATGAAAAAGATGCCTGCTTTGTTCATTGGTCACGGCAGCCCCATGAACACGCTTGAGCGAAACGGTTACACCGATGCCTGGCGGGCCTTCGGGCGGCATTTGCCGCGACCCAAGGCCATCCTCGTGGTGTCTGCCCACTGGTATTTCGGCGCGACTGCCGTGACCGCAATGGAGCGGCCGAGAACGATCCATGATTTCTACGGATTCCCGCAAGCTCTTTTCGATTTCGAGTACCCGGCACCCGGAGATCCCGAACTTGCGGGCGAGATCGTCGAAGTGGTGAAACCAAGCTGGGTCGGTCTGGATCATGATCAATGGGGGCTAGATCACGGTACCTGGTCCGTACTCGCGCACCTTTACCCCGATGCTGACATCCCGGTCCTTCAATTATCGCTGAACGCCTTGCGGCCGCTGGAGTACCATCTCGACCTCGCACAGCGGCTGGCATCCTTCAGGGAACGGGGCGTGATGATCGTTGCCAGCGGCAATGTGGTCCACAACCTCGGCTTGTTGAAATGGAATGAGCCGAACCTTGCCTTTGGCTGGGCCGAAAGGTTTGACGATGCAGTGGCAGAGCAGCTCAGTCGGAACCCGGACGACATCTTGAAGGTGGCAGAACATCCGGAATTTGCGAGTGCAGTGCCGACGCCCGATCACTTCATCCCGTTGCTTTACACTGCTGGTCTGGCAGCGGCCGAAGGCGTCAGTCCTGAGCCGCTCGTTCGCGGATATTCGATGGGGTCCATTTCGATGACCTGTTACGGCATCGGTGCTGACGTTGAGCTTCGGAAGGACCCGAGTTGTGCAGCCGTACTGCCGGGCAACGTCCCGCCCGACCAAACGAATATGTGAGTTTTCTCAGGGGAGCAGCGTCTTGTCGTTTGACGATGCGTCGCTCCGGGATGCTAAGCGCACAAACAGCGCGATTGGCAGCAGCAAGGCGGCTGAGCACCCGAACAGCGCCACGCGATAATCGCCGGTCGTGTCCGCGAGATAGCCGATCCACAGCGGGCTCAAACCTCCCGCGACCATGAACGCAGCATACTGGCGCGCATAAGCTCGGCTGAAAGCGGCGATCGGGAAATACCGAGCCGTCAGAATGCCGATTAGATCCGCTCTGCACCCATCGCTGCGCCGAGCGCGATGGCGCCAAGCGGAGCCATCGCGGCACCGCCGAATGCGAGCAATAGGCAGCCCACTGCGCAAACCGTGCAACTTGCAGCGCCTAGCCAGGCTGGTTCGATGCGGTCCGCAAGCCAACCGACAATAACCCGGGTCGAGATCACCGAAATGCCGATCATGCCCGCCATGGCGCCCGCGCGCTGAACGGGCATTCCGCTGTCGAGAAGCATGGGCACGAAGTGAGCCAGCATCCCAGCAAACGCCAGCGCCATGCTGGTGAAAGCAGCTAATTGCATAATGTAGATACGCGAGTTGCGGATCGCGGCGAACGCTTCGGCAAACGTGTCTCTTTGTCCACCGGATTGAGGCTTGTGCCGGGGGAGCAGCAGAAGTGCGGGAATTGTCCCAAGTGCCGCGAGGCCTGCCAGAGCATGGAAACCCGCTCTCCAGCCATGCTCGGCGATTTGAAGGCCGATGAACGGCGGGACGACCGCAGCTGCAATTCCGATCCCCGCCTGGGTCAGCCCAAGTGCGAGTCCGCGTGAGCGTTGAAAACTAGCGGCGACGGCGCGCGTGAAGGGCACCGGGCTGGAAAGCCCCGCCAGCAAACCGATCCCGATCATCGCCGCGACGTAACCAGCGACGCTTTGCGCTTTCGACAAGGCGAGAAAGCCAATGGCGAGCGTCAACGCACCCACTGTCGCTGACCGGCGAGGTCCGTGCGCTTCGACAATGCGGGCCACGATCGGCATGGCCAGCGCAAGCGCCACAGTGGAACCGAAAAAGGCCGCGCCGTAGACCGTGCGGGATAGGCCCAGATCGCGCTCAGGCCCGTCAACGAACAGGCCAGAATTATAGGTCAGCAGCCCCGCTATGCCGAGGCCTATGCCGAACGCGGCGCCCGTCACGGTGCGCCAGCCAGCGCCAAATTCCCCAAATGCAGATGCCATCCAGTACCCCCATTCCCCGCTAAGGAAACTGACACATGCGGTTCGGTGAGCAAGCGTGTTGTTGACGCGTTTGCTGAATTCTTTACGCTAGGAATTAAGCGGTAACTGCCGCGTTAGATTTTTCCAAGACGTGAGAGGAGAACGATATGCCAAGGAATGGATTCCTCGCCGCTGCATTACTGGCAGCTACGGTTGCAGTCTCGCTGCCAAGCGCAGCGCTGGCCCAGGCTGCTGCAACTGCTGAGCCGGCCCATTATTCAGTCACTGAAACGCTGGTCGGCAAGCTGCTGGACGATCCGGCTGCTTCCGCAATTCTCGAAAAGCTGATCCCGACGGTCTACGCGAACGAGATGTTCCAAACCATGGGACGCGATCAGACGCTGAAGAGCATCCAGCAGTATGAAGCCGCAGCGTTGAGCGACGAAAATCTGGCAAAGATCCAGGCGGAATTCGATAAAATCCCCGCGAAGAAGTAGTCCAGATGGCCATAGGCGGGACCGGCAAAGTGCGCCGGATTTCCGCCTGTCAGCCTTCGATACGCCGATAAGTCACGACCAGTAAATCGCGATGGCCCGGCTTGTCTCCATAGGCGGGATGGATAGGCGTGACGCCGTGCAGGACGCGGCGATCATCCAGCAGCACGGCGTCTCCCGGCTCGGTCAGCGTGAATTCCGCCAGCGGCGTGCCGTCGTTGGCATGGATGTGCGATACGCCGCCGGTCACGCCGAAGCGCTCTATGGCCATCATGAACACCCAGTCCACTCCGTCGCGGTGCAGACCCTCCGGCGTGGGATGGCCCGGGCCGTCGGTGCGCGCCTCGATACGGAATTGGTGAAGTTCCGCGAGCCAGTGGTCGTTAGCTCCGTCAGGGCTGAACATGTCCCGCGCCGAACGCAGGAGGGCGGGGATCAACAGCCCGTCGGTGAGTGCAGCGTCAGTAGGCATGAACCAGCGTTCGAGCCCGCCGTTCAGCGGATTATACTGCCGTCCCTGGAAATGGGGTCGGTGCGTTTTACGGTGAAGCCGCTCCGGACCTAGCTTGAAAACAGAGAAGCTGCGGCGGCGGTAAGTGCCACCGTCAGCCATGTAGTCGTCACGCTCCAGGTCGTCCCAGCTTGCCCTGAACCGGGGCCATTCCGCCATCGCCTCCGGCCCTGCCATCTCACGAATGTCGTCCGCAGCGATCCGCGCGAAGCCATTCGCGAGGTCTAGCTGGGGCAGGGTGTCTTGGATGATTGCGACGCTCATGGAATTGCGCCTGAAATGGGGAAGATTGAGATCGCTGCAACCGTCATTCCTGCGGGAAAGAGCAGTTTTTTCGTCGCTACTCGGCCCAGTTCGACATTCGCAGCGTTAGAACATAGCTTACCGCCGATAGCGCGCCGACGTGTGGGCGGTAAACGCAGCCAGAGGAGTTTAAGGATGGCTAAGAAGCGGGGCATCAATATCGGGATGACCGATAAGCAGCGCGAGGATATTGCGGGCGGTCTCTCGAAGCTGCTCGCCGACAGTTACACGCTCTATCTGATGACGCACAACTTCCATTGGAACGTCACCGGCCCGATGTTCAACACTCTGCACCTGATGTTCATGGAGCAGTACACCGAACAGTGGAACGCGCTGGACCTGATCGCCGAGCGGATCCGCGCGCTCGGTTTCCCGGCACCAGGCACCTACCGCGAATTCAGCCAGATGGCATCGATTAAGGAAGTAGACGGCGTGCCCAAGGCTCTGCAGATGGTGGAGCATTTGGTTGAGGCTCAGGAAGCGACAGCGCGAACAGCGCGGGGCCTCTTCTCGGTGGTCGATGAGGCCAACGATCAGCCGACGGCCGACCTGCTGACCCAGCGCCTGGACGTGCACGAAAAGACGGCGTGGATGCTGCGGAGCCTGCTGGAAGAGTAGTTCGCGCAGCGCCTGATGACATCAGAGCCTGCTTAATTCGTGGCGGTCTCGATGGCGTCGAGCAGTGCATCCGGATCAATCGGCTTTGTCAGAAACGCAGCAGCACCCGCAGCGAGGGCCTGTTTGCGGGTCGCTTCGGTCGGGAAAGCGGTCATGAAGATAACCGGCTGCGTCCGACCGCGTCGGTTAAGCTCGTTCTGGAGCTCGAGGCCGGTCATATCCGGCATGTGAACGTCGGTCACCACACAGGAGAAGGTTCCGGCATCGCACTCATCGAGCAGGGCTCGCGCACTGTCGAAACAACGCGCAGTCAAGCCTGCTGAACGCATCAGGCTATCCAGGCTGGCCCGGACATCGGGATCGTCATCAACAATGGCTATGAAGGGGGAAGAGGGCACTAATGCTTACTCCGGCACGATGGGGCGGGCCGCCGCACCGATCCCCGCAAAATGCCCGGACGACTTTGAGAACACCATTATACTCAGATGTTAAACCGATGAATGGTCTCGTCGCGCACGTTGAGCAGCTCAGCTATACGTACAAGATCTGCGAGTGACTGCGCCTCCATCTTGCGCATCACGCTGCCGCGATGGATTTTGACGGTAATTTCCGACAGCCCCATGCGGGCGGCAACTTGCTTGTTCATCAGGCCGGTCACGACCAGCGCCATCACTTCTTTCTCGCGAGGAGTTAGCCGCTCGTGACGTTCTTGAAGTGCATCGGCTTCCGCCGACTCGGCACGTCGGGCACGGTCAGTCTCTATCGCAGCCGCCACAGCGCCGAGCATCTGGTCGTCCGTGAAGGGTTTGGGCAGGAAATCCACCGCGCCGGCCTTCATGCCTCGTACCGTCATTGGAATGTCGCCGTGGCCGGTTATCAGGATGACGGGGATGGAGGCGCCGCTGGCGACCAGCCGATCCTGGAAATCGAGACCGCTTTCCCCCCGTAGGCGAATGTCGAGGACAAGACAGGAAGCTGATGGGGGAGGGCCGTCGGAGAGAAAGTCCTCCGGTGTTTCATACAGCGCTGCGCTGAACCCTGCGGATCGCAATAGGCTGCCCAGCGCGCCGCGCACGTCCGCATCGTCGTCGATCACGCAGACACATCCGCGATCGGTCATGCCACCACCTCATGCTGTTGCAGGGCGGCGGGAAGGGTGAAGCTGAAGGTCGCCCCGCCATCCGGATTATTGGTCGCGCTCAGCGTGCCGCCATGCCGCTCGATGATGGTGCGGCAGATTGGCAGGCCCATGCCCAGCCCGGACGCCTTGGTGGTGAAGAACGGCGCGAACAGGCTTTCGAGGTCCCCGCTTATCCCCGTTCCGCAATCGCGCACAGTAATCCTTACGCTGGTTTCGTCCCGCTCGGCGCCGACGCAAAGCTCGCGATGATTGACAATGGTGGCGCTCATCGCCTGCTCTGCATTGATCATCAGGTTCATAAGCACTTGCTGGATCTGAACGCGATCACCAGCGACCTGGGGCAGGTCAGGCTCGACCTTCATGCGCAGCGCGACACTATGGGCGTCAAGATCGCGGTTGAGCAGGGCCGCAGTCTCTTCAATCAAGGGCGGCAGGGTTATCAGGCCATTCTGGGGTTCGGCGTTCCGTGCGAGGTTGCGAATGCGCGCGATGATATCGGCTGCGCGTGTTCCGTTGGAAGCGATCTGGTCGAGGCAGGTTACCGCCTCTGCGGGGTCAGGGGTATCGCGCAAAAGCCAGCGCTTGCCCGACTTGGCATAGGTAATGATCGCGGAAAGCGGTTGATTGACCTCATGCGCGATGGACGCTGCGAGTTGGCCCAGCGTTGTGACGCGTGAGACATGCGTGAGTTCCGCTTGGGCCTGCATGAGGCGCTGTTCGGCGCGGTTACGCTCCGTCAGGTCGATCGCTGTCACAAGAACCCGCTTCCACTCCCCGTCACTCGGCGGAAGCGTCACATGGATGACGACATCGATGATTTCTCCTGTGCGGGTGAGGAACTGAGTCTCCTCTTGGATAGCGGTTTCGCCACTGAGCAATGCCGTGACAATGCGCGCGAGCGTGGCCTCCGCAGCGGGTGTGTGGTGGCGAACGATGGTGTTGCCGATCAGCGCGGAACGATCAGGGAAACCGAACATTTGGGCAGCCGCGTCATTGGCGTCGCGGATCACGGCGCTGCGCGCCACCCGGTCCAGCACGTCGGCATCAGGTTCCACGCCGCTGCGGAACATCGCGTAAGCTTCGGACCAGTCCCCTTCCCAGATGGGCAGGGCAGCGGCGTTGAAGATGGTGCGGTAGCGCTGCTCCGAAACCCGCTTTTCCTCGCTCGCTGCCTGATTGCGAAGGCACAGGAGCGTAGTGATACCGATCGCAACAAAGCTCACGGTCAGACGCACCGCTGCCGACCCGAGCGGGGCACCCCAGTGCATCACAGCGTAGCCGATAAGCGCGAGAAACAGGCTAAGCGTGCCCGCCAGAATGATCTGCATGCGCGATTGGATACGCGAGGCAAGCAGGACCACCGACGTATAAAGCACGGCCACCGCGCCCTGAAGTGGGGTGAGAACGTCGAGCGCGAAGATCGCCAGGGCAATGAGTAGCGCAGCCCCGCCGTTGACGCGCCGCGCGAGGCGTCTGCCAGCGGCATCGTCGCGCATCATTACCTCCCGCCACTTGCCGGTCCGCCCCGGTCAGAGCAGCAGGCTGGACGATTGGTTTCCGCTCTGCAACCGCCAATCGTGGGTCTGGCGCAGCAGCATTTCACGCGCAGCGCAAAGCGTGTGCCGGGGCATCCTTCTGGCCAGATCGCTTCGGTACGTACGTTTAGGGTCGCCCACTGCTGGGCCAAACCTGTGTATGATACCCGAGGGCCGCATCTCGTCCGACAACACTTCTCACGGACACACGTCCTGAAAGCGCGGCAGGCACAGCCAGCCGCTCTCCGAGGAGAAATACGATGCGGTTCCTTTCATCGCTTTTTTGCCTGACGCTCGTGACCACCGGGGGGATGGTCAACGCACAACAGGCTCCGGCTGTGCTGCAGTCAGAGGTAGCGCCCGCGCAAATCCAGCCCAAGGTTGCCGCACGGAACATCGTGCTGGTTCATGGCGCCTGGGCCGACGGATCAAGCTGGAGCAAAGTGATCCCGCTGCTGCAGGATGCGGGCTACAACGTTACCGCCGTCCAGAACTCGCTCTCTTCGCTGGCGGCTTCCAATGCTGACGTTCAGCGAGCGCTGGACGCGCAAGACGGGCCAACGGTGCTTGTCGGTCATTCTTGGAGCGGCACAGTCGTTAGCGATCTGGGCGTCGATCCCAAGGTCTCTGCTGTAGTGTATGTTGCAGCGCGGGCCCCAGCCGCGGGCGAAGATTTCTTGGCCCTGCAAGGTCGCTTCCCAAACACTCCGGCACGCGCCGGAATCGTGACCAGGTCGGGATACACCACGCTATCGGAGCAAGTGTTCCTAGACGATTTTGCCAATGGCCTGCCGCGCCGCGAAGCCAAGCAGCTTTTCGCGGTACAGGGCGCGACGGCCGCCGACATTTTCGGCCAGCGCACCAGCGCCACCGCGTGGCTGGTGAAGCCGAGCTACTATGCTGTGTCGCGCAATGACCGCACCATCGCGCCAGAATTCGAACGTTTTCTGGCGAAGCGTATGAACGCCGAAACGATTGAGGTCGATGCGGGGCACCTTTCGATGATGTCGAAGCCGCGCGAAATTGCCGACCTGATCATCCGCGCCGCTCGCGGGCACTAAGCTGACACGGCTGGAGCGGGGCAAAATGCTCCGTTTCAGTGCGTCACGAGTGAGCACAGTTCAAAGGGACTGGTGACCTGGAGCCGGTGGTAGGCTCGGCGCCGATAGGTGAGCACGGAAGTCTTCGCGAGGTCGAGGTCGAGGGCGGTTGCTTCCACGCTCATCCCGATGGCCGCCCGCGCGCAGACCTGCCGCTCTCGCAGGGTCAGGGCCGGATAACGATTGGCGAACCTGTTTTCGAGCTGCGCTGCGGTTAGGGGCTGTGGCTTCTGTCCTGCCGACAGCATCGGCAGCACATATGATGCCAATCCGACGAGGGCGGTCAGCTCCGCATCCGAGAAGGCCCCATCCGATGCGTGACGCGAGACGTTCATGCCGCGCCACGATCGCTCGCCGCGCTGGATGATCGAAATCCGCTCCACGATCCCAGACTGGTCGTAAAACCGTCGCCGCAGGCCCGGCGACGCTATGTCTTGCGGTCGCACCCGAAGAAGCACCGTGTCGCTGATTGCCGGAGCCGCCGCGTAGCCATCGGTAATCGGATCCCGACGCAGATATTGGCTGCTGTAGGCGGGGAACATCTCGGCGATGCCTGGCTCGCACGAGAAGTAATGCAGCGAGCTATCCGCTGGCCCGGTCGCCTCGAACAGATAGACCCGCCTCGCTCCGTTCGTGAAAGCGACCACCGAATCCCTGACCATCGAACCGAAGTCTTCGGTGCCCATGGCTCTCAGAAGACGTTCGTACACGGGCATTATGGACACGGGCGCACGCAATTGCTTGATCCGGGTGATGTAGGTCATGCTTCTGCGCCCCCTCCCGTGGGACCGATGTGCGCTTCTACCGAGCGGCGCTGAACCCATACTGGGCCCATTGGCGGACATCGCAAGCGACGAACTTCGCCGGAGGTCTTGTCATCCCCCGAGAGGACAGACACCGGCCTTTGCGCCCGCCAAACATAACCGCCACAACTGTGATGAGGGATGCGATGCTGACGGGCAACAAGGTTATCATCACAGTGGCGCTGAATGGCGGCATGCAGCAGGATCGCGACGGAGCGGTAGTGCCCAAACAGCCTCGCGAAATCGGGGAAGCGGCGGCCCGCTGTTACGAGGCTGGAGCGGCCATGGTGCACGTTCACGCTCGCGGTCCCGATGGAAAGAACAGCGGTGACAAGGCGATCTATGCCGAGATCATCCGCGAAATCCGCGCCCGATCGCCTGTCCTGATCCAGACCACCAACGGCATCGGCGTTCGGCGCGATCCCGCCACCGGCAACTTCATCTGGCCGACCGATACCGAGCGACTGGGTCTGCTGGAACTTGAGCCGCGGCAGGACCTGTTCGGCATTGCGGGAGGGTCTGCCGACTTCTGGAATCCGGAAGGGGGGTATCCTGAAGAAACGCCCTATGTGAACTCGCCAGAACTGCTCAAGCGGACGATCAAGGCGGTTTATGAGATGGGGTCGGCGCTTGAGTACGAGATAGTTGAGGCAAGTTCTCTCCATCGCCTCGTGCGTTATGCCGACGACGGACTGTTTGACCGTCATTGCAAGAATATATGGCTGCTCCACGGTGGCGGATTCGGCGCCACGCCACCCGTCGCCCGAAACGTGATCTTCAACATCGACGAAGGCCTGCGCCTGTTTCCCGAGGCCATCGTCGGTGTGACCGCAACCGGGCGGGATATGTTCCGCATCGTGACCCTGGGGCTGGCGATGGGGTGTGATCTGGTTCGGGTCGGGTTCGAGGATTCCGTTCACCTGCCAAACGGGACCGTCGCTCGGGATAATACCGAGATGGTTCGCGCTGCGGTTGAGATCGCCGCGATCTACGGTCTTCAGCCCGCCACCGTGCCAGAGGCGCGCGACCGTTTCGGTATATAGATGACGCAGGCTATGCCCCGAAACGCCGTCAGGGCCACCGTTGCGATCTGCACGGTGATCTATGTGCTCGACGGGTTGATCCACACGATCCTCGGGCCGCTCGCGCCGGACATCGCGCGCACGCTCAGTCTCGGAAATGCCGAGCTAGGCCCGATATTTTCTTCCAACCTCATCGGGCAATGCATCGGCCTTGTCGCCTTTCCGCCCATTGCTAGCCGGTTCGGCCACAGGATTACGGTGACGCTGGCTGTGATCGGCTTTGCACTGGGACAATGTGCGAGTGCACTTGCCGATAGCGGGACTAGCTTGTTTGTCATCCGCCTCATCACGGGCGTGTTTCTGGGAGGTTGCCTGCCGAGTTGCCTCGCCATTGTCACCGAACATGCCCCTCCGGAACGGCGCGGTGTGGCGATTCTGGTGCTGTTTACGGGGTACGGCTTCGGGGCGGCAATCGCAGGCGCTGTAGCGGCCGGATTTGCGGACTTCGGTGGCTGGCGTGTGGCGATGCTCGTGGTGGGCGTGGTATCCCTCATGGCGGCTGCGGGGGCGTGGCTATGGTTGCGGGAGCCGGCGCCCTCCAAGGAACCAGAGACGTCGCACCGGCTGGCCGTTGTGGAGATCCTTGCCCCGGCCTACCGTGTCGGAACGCTCATGCTCTGGCTGTTGTTCGTCTTCATGCTGACGATCAGCTACTGTCTGAATTCGTGGCTACCAATCATGCTGGTGGAGGCAGGATTCGACGAATCCTTCGCTGCTCTCTCCGTGACGATCTTTGGGTTCGGAGGTGCGATTGCGGCGCTGGGCGTGGGGCTGCTGATTGATCGGTTCGGCGCGATGCCCGTACTTATTGGCTTCCTCACAGTGGCCGCCGCTGCCCTCTTCGCGACGGGGAAGGTCATGGATGCTGCCTCGGTTCGGACGCTTACCGTGCTGCTGGGCGTGGCGGGGTTTTTCAGTCTCGGAGCCTATGGTGGCGTCAACGTGGTCCTGTCGGGGTATTACCCCGCGCCCCTGCGAGCCACCGGGATTGGCTGGGCGAAAAGCGTCGGGCGCCTTGGTACAGTGATAGCGCCCGTTCTTATCGGTTGGGCGCTGGCAGCGGGTATGTCTGGTGCATCGGTGATGTCACTGTTCGCCATTCCGGCCGTGCTTGCGATGTTCGCGCTGGTCGTGATTTCCCTCACGTCAAATTGGCGAGAGTCTCTGGCGCAGCGTGGTTAGTCCGCGTTATCGAACTTCCTCACTTCGATGCTCTCTTCATCGAATCCGTCGATCAAGCGGGCGTTGATGCCCATTTTGCCGAAATCTTGCCCAAGGGTCTGCCAGTGGGTCCCGCAACCGCAGATCGCGCAGTGGTGGATGCCTATCATCCGATCGCCCCAGATATAGGCGGTCGTCTCTCCTGAGATTTTTACCTGTTCTGGCGGGTAGTAGGCCACACGCCACGCGAGCCGACGGCAGAGCGAGCAGTTGCAGGCGGCCACCCATTCCGGCCGGCTCGGTAGCTCGATGTGTACGTTGCCGCAGTGGCAGCTTCCATGAACGCTCATCACTGCATTGTAGCGCGATTTTGTAAGGTCCCATATCTGCATCGGCGCCTTGCGAATTTCGCAAGCGCCGACGTCCTCATTTTGCCAGGGCCTGTTCGCCGTCGGGAGAGGGGCTACCCCTCAGGTGCTTTTGCAGCAGGGTTTTGATCAGCCAAGCCTCCAGAAGCCGCCCTACGATGTAGAGCACGGCAAAGATGCCAGCGAAAACATAGGCAGGAGTGGGTGAGGGGCCTTTGTCCTTATCCTTTTCCTTCTCGGCTTTCTTCTCTTCGTCCGTCTTGGGCTTCTCAGGCTCTGGCGCGCCCAGGAACTGATCGATCGGATGGAGGGTCCGGACCTTCTCCTCCTCTTTCTTCTCGTCCTTCGCTGTCTCTTCGGTTTCGGCTTTCCCCTTTTCCAGATTTCCCAGGAAGATGGTTATCTGTGCGAAGGCGAGGAAAAGCAGCGGGGCGAAGAAGCAATAGAGCAATGCCCGGCTGATCATGTGGTAGCGAAGGACCGGGCCTTCCGCCCCTCGTTCGATCTGCAGAACCCCGCTGTCGAAGACAGACATCTTGTCCTGAGCATCCTGATCCTTCTTCTGGAAGATCAGCTTGTCGCGAGATGTCTCGTGCCGGGTACCTCTCTGCTGGAACAGCGGGTCGAGCCGTTCGAACACGTTGTCGTTCGATTGCCCCTGAGGGATCTGGACTGTCCCCCTGATGTGCCAGATCCAATCAAAAAAGCGCCGGTCCACGTGAACTCCATGCGATAGAGGGCGTTCGGAACCCGATGGGCCCGAAGGTGCCCGGCCGGTCGCTCATGGCTGTCCCGGCCGGGATGATCGAAGTAGTCAGGAAGGCAGCTGGCTAAGCCGCCAATATTATTCGGCAGGCATTGCGGTTTGGCGACCGCCAAAGCGTTCCTTGATCGACTGCCAGCCCTCGGTGAAGGGGTAGACCATCGTCTCGCGGATCGACATCCGGCGTCCACCTTCCATCCCGAGCAGTTCGGCTTCACCGTCCACGGCGGTTCCGAACATGCGGTCGATGATGATCCAGACCGCGGAATAGTTGCTGCGGCTGGCCTCGAAATCCTGCGAGTGGTGCACGCTGTGGTGTTCGGTCGTGTTGAACAGGAACCGCCACCAGCGCGGAGAATTGAAGCGCACGTTGATGTGCTGGTAGGTGCCCACGGCGAGGCCGAGCGTGCCAGCCAGAAGGGCGGCGCGAGGCAGGAAGTCGAAGAAGCCGCCGATACCAAGACCGATCAGGAACAGCTCAATCGGGTTTCCGACCGCCCCTTTATTGATGTTCAGCTGCGTGATGTAGTGGTGCGGGGCGTGGGTCAGCCACAGCGGATACCAGTTATGCATCCCACGGTGCATCCAGTACTGGCCGAAGTCGAAGATGAACGAGATCAGGAAGGCCTGAACCAGCAGCGGAAGGCCGACGAACCAAGCGAACTTGTCCCAGTCGAAAATGCCCTGAATAGCTTCTGCCATCACGCCGTCGCCGATATATCCGTCGACCAGCCGGAGTGCGGTGTAGCCGAGGCCGACGTAGAACAGGTCTGTCGCGAATTCTTTCCAGGTGAGCTGCCAGCTGTCGAAGCGCGGGTTCACCCACTCAAGCATCAGGAGCAGCACTTTGAAGCCGATGCCGATCACGATAGCTGTGGACGCAGTGGCGATTGAGTTCGGCGCGTAATACCAGAATGCGATCAGGCCGAGCAGAACCGCTGGTTGAAACCAGGTGAAGATAAACTGCTTCACCGGCCCACCTTGCACCTTGGGGACGTTTTCCCACCCCACGGTGACGGGCGCTTGGGCGCCGATGATCCTATTACCTACCCGAGTACCGTCCATTTTATTCACCTCGCTCTAGGGCTTCACCGACGGCGGACACGACAGAGCGGTCACCGAGGTCGCGCAAGACGCGCGCCGGTGCTGCTTAGAAGCCGTTATTTCCGCTTTGGTGCGATCCACAGGAGTCCTCCTTCGCATCGGACCGATGTTGGCCCGGCTCAGTCAGACTGCCTCCCCGAATCTGCCCCTTCAGGGGCGTTAAACGAAAGCTATCGATATTAAGTTATGCGTCAAGCGTAATAATTGGTATGCTTGGTTGGGAGTGGCTTTATGTCGATTGCGTTGCAAATCTGCCATCACCCGCGCGCGATATAGGCGCGCCATCCGCCCAAATCGGTGATGTCTTCCGCCCCGGTTGTGGCGCGTGGTTCCGCAACAAAACCCTTCACACTCGTGCCGTCCGACAAGGTCACGGTGCCGATGGCCAAGGGGGCGGGAACCTCCACAACGAAGCTCCCGAAGGCAGCCACATCAAGCTCGTATACCTCTACCGCGATGGACGCCCCATTGTCGCTGTGCACCAGCGCAGGCTTGGCAGGCACGCTGTCGGCCATCGCGTAGAGGCGATAGGTCGGGGCCGTTTCGAACGCGCCGACAAAGGTCGCGCTTCGCGATGTCAGCTGCCAGTGGAGCGGCATGTCCTTCAGGTGGGCGCCGACGACGGCCAGTTTAACGGTTTCCATTCTTCCCTCCAGGTCGAGCGCGGGCGGGGCGGGCAAGTCTGCCGCCGCAAGGTATGTCTCGGCCACGGCAAGCAGCGCATGGTCGGTATCGGCTGGCCCGATCAGGGTGATGCCGAAGCCGGTTCCGTTCGCACGCGCGCCAGCGGGCACGGCCACCGCGGCCATGTCGAGCAGGTTCACGAAATTGGTGTAGCGGCCAAGGTTGCTGTTCAACGCCACGGGTTCGGCGAGCAGTTCGGCGACGCGATAGGTGGTCCCCGTGGTCGGGAAGGCCATTAGGTCGACGGTCTGCCAGAGTTCATCGGCATGGCGTTTCAACTCGGCAAGGCGATAGATGCCCTTCCACAAGTCGACCGCGCCGATTTCGCTGCCGGGTTGAACAACGCTGCGGACGGTATCGTCGATGGCATCGGGATCGCTGGCAAGGAGACCAGTGATCGCAGCAGTGCGTTCTGCAACCCACGGACCACCGTAGAGAAGCTGTGCCGCCTCCAGTAGTGGTTCAAGATCGATTTCGACCAGCTCTGCGCCCCACGCCAGACGATCGAGCGCCCGGTCGTAAAGGTACTCAGCCTGTCCGTCGCCGAACCACACGCGTTGGTCGCGGCGCGGGATACCGATGCGCTTCGGCTGCACCGGTTTGTTGGCCGGTGGTTTGGAATAGGGATCGGCAGCATCAAACCCCGCAACCACGGCGTCGACAAGCCGTGCGTCGGTGACCGTGTCTGTAAATACCGTAATGCAATCCAGCGTCCGGCAGGCTGGCACGAGACCGCTCGTGCTCCACCGGCCTTTGCTGGGCTTGAAACCGATGAGATGGTTGAACGCAGCGGGCACGCGGCCTGATCCCGCGGTGTCCGTACCAAGCGAAAAAGGCACCAGCCCCGCCGCCACCGCAACGGAAGATCCCGAGCTGGAGCCGCCACTGACATAGGCAAGGTTATAGGCGTTGCGCGGGATGCCATAGGGAGTGCGCGTGCCGACCAATCCGGTCGCGAATTGATCGAGGTTGGTCTTGCCGACACAAATCGCGCCGGCCCCCTTTAACTGCTCGACCACACTGGCTGAGGCGGACGGACGGTAGGCAAAAGCTGGGCACGCCGCTGTTGTATCAAGACCCGCGACGTCGATGTTGTCCTTCACCGCATAGGGCACGCCCGCCAGTGGCAATGTCTCTCCGGCAGCGACCCGTGCATCGACAGTGCGGGCGGCGTCAATGAGGTCCTCCGCAGCGACCCGGCTGATCCAAATCTGGGGTTGCACCTTGTCGTAGGCCGCGATGCGCGCCAGTGTCTCCTCGGCCACCGCAACCGCGCTGGTTGCGCCGCTGCTCACGGCCTTAGCGATGGCGCTCGCGCTCCGCCTGTCGAGCGCCACCATCAGTGGCGCCTCAGGGCTAGCATGGGTGCGCCGGGTTGCAGGGATTGGCGCTCCTGCATGTAGAGCGCGGCTATCGTCCCGCTGACCGGACTTTCGAACGGGCACTCCATCTTCATCGCTTCGATTACCGCGATGACGTCACCTGCTTCGACCGTATCGCCCGGCTCGACCAGCAGCTTCCAAACGCTGCCGCCAAATGGTGCCTCGATCAGATCCGCGCCTTCAGGCACTTCGATGGCAGCGGCCTCACCGGCGCCCGCTCCGCCGTCGTCAGCAAGTTTCGTAATGCGGTCGAATTCACCTGAACGCTGCCATTCGGCACGTTCTTCGTCGAACGCATCCATTCGCTGTGCCTCGAACTCAGCGATGGATTCCGCGTTCTCCGCCAGGAAGGAACGATAATCGGCAAGGCGGAACTCGGTCTCCTCGACCCCAATCGAACGGCGACCGTTGGGGAAGTCCCGTCGCCATTCCACCAGTTCTTCCGCACTGACCTTGAAGAAACGGATCTGGTCGAAGAACCGCAGCAGCCAGGGCTTGCCATCGACGAAGGTTTCGGTCTGGCGGTGGGTGTTCCAAACTTGGATGGTGCGTCCGAACAGCTGGTAGCCACCGGGTCCTTCCATTCCATAGATGCACATATAGGCGCCGCCGATGCCGACCACATTGGGCGGGGTCCAGGTGCGGGCGGGATTGTACTTGGTGGTGACCAGTCGGTGGCGGGGATCGACCGGGGTCGCAACTGGCGCGCCCAGATAGACGTCGCCCAGACCAAGGACGAGGTAGCTGGCATCGAAGATCAGGTTCTCGACCGCGTCGGCGTCCTGCATGCCATTGACGCGGCGAATGAACTCGATGTTGTCAGGGCACCAAGGCGCGTCGTCCCGCACCGCACCCATGTACTTCTCGATGGTCTCGATTGTCGCCGGATCGCGCCAGCTGAGGGGCAGATGGACGATGCGCGAGGGGGCGACGAAGTCCTCAAGGTCACCCAACGATTCCTCTGCCACCATCAACAGCGCAAGGGCACCGCTCTGATCCAGGACGTCGCCGTCGAAATGCAGCTGGAGCGAGCGGATTCCGGGCACGATGTCGATCACGCCGGGAACTGACAACTGCTCAAGCTCGGTCATCAGCGCGTGCACGCGGATGCGCAGTTCGATGTCGAGCACGATAGGGCCGTACTCAACCAGGATGTTGCGGTCGCCTTGCTGACGATAGACGGTCAGCGGGCGTTTGCCCTGTGGCGCGATGCTGGCGAGGATCGGCGACAGGTCGGCGATTTCGCGCGCTGGCGGAATCGGCGTCAGCTGCTCCAGCGGCTCACGATCGGCGGCAGCGGCATCTTCGGCTGAAACCGGGATGAAGCGCAGACGATCGTCCGGAGAAAGTTGTCCAATCTTCCAGCGATCCGCCGCAATCACCGTGAACGGGCAAACAAAGCCGCCCAGCGATGGGCCGTCCGGCCCGAGGATGATCGGCATATCGCCGGTGAAGTCCACCGCGCCGATCGCGTAGGGGTTGTCGTGGATGTTAGAGGGATGGAGGCCAGCCTCGCCCCCATCGGCGCGCGCCCATTGCGGCTTTGGCCCAACCAGCCGAACGCCTGTCCGGTTGCTGTTGTAGTGCACCTGCCATTCGGCAGCGACGATCGCGGCAATGTCTTCCTCGGTGAAGAAGTCCGGCGCGCCGTGGGGCCCGTAAAGAACTCGCACCGTCCACGTCTGACCAAAGTCCGGAGTTGGGGTGGGCAGGGTGAATGACCCGATTTCCCTTGCGTCCAGATGCAGCGTGTCGCCGGCGAGCAGTCGCCGTGCCGCATGTCCGCCAAACTGGCCCAGCTCGAATGTGCTTCGGCTGCCCAGATAGGGCGCGATGTCTAGGCCGCCGGCGAAGAGGATGTAGCCCCGCATACCCCCGCCCGAGGCTCTGCCCAGGGCCAGCGTCTGACCCGCCTTGACGTCGATAGGGACGCCGCGGTCCACTGCGGAGTCGTCCAGCTTGGCGTTAAAATCTGCGCCTGTGATGCAGATACGGGCGGGCGCGTTGAAGAAGAGCGTTGGCCCGCTGGCCGTAACCTCAAGCCCCGCAGTGCCTTCGGGATTGCCGAGAACACGGTTGCCGATGCGGAACGAACGGTCGTCCATCGGGCCGGATGGCGGGACCCCAATAGCCCAAAGGCCCTGTCGGCCAGGCCAGTCCTGCACTGTAGTCGCCGTGCCACCGCTGATCACGCGGATGCTGCGCGGGTGGTACTCGACGGCATCGAGCAATTTCGTCGAGACTTCTCCGGTCGAGAACTTCTCGTTCCGTACGACGTCTCGCAGCCAGCGCAGATTGGTTTCGATGCCGTCGAGGCGGCTTTCGTCCAGCGTGGCCTGCATGGCCGAGATCGCCTCTTCCCGGGTCGGGGCGTGAACGATCAGCTTGGCCAGCATCGGATCGTACCAGGCGCTGACTGTGCTGCCCGCCATGCACCAAGTTTCGGCTCGCACGCCTTCCGGGAAGCTGACGGATGTCAGCGTACCGACGGTCGGGCGATAGTCTAGCGCGGGATCCTCTGCATAGAGGCGCACCTGAACGGAATGACCCTGTGGCACGGGAGGCTGTGCATCGAGAAATGCGAAGTCCTCTGCCGCACCGCGGATCATCCATTCGACCAGATCGATCCCCATCACCTCTTCAGTGACGCCGTGTTCGACCTGCAGGCGCGTGTTCATCTCGAGGAAGAAGAATTCTTGCCGGTCTGCGTCGAACAGGAATTCAACCGTCCCGGCGGAGCGATAGTTTGCGGCTTCGCCCAAGCGGACTGCAGCGGCTATCAATTCGGCACGTTTGGATGCGGACAGGAGTGGCGCAGGGGCTTCCTCTACCACTTTCTGGTTACGGCGTTGCAGCGAGCAGTCCCGTTCCCCCAACGGCATGATCCGGCCCTGGCCGTCGCCGAAGATTTGAACCTCGATGTGCCGGGCGCGGCCGATGTAGCGTTCCAGGAATACGCCAGCGTCGCCGAAGTTGCCTTCGCCCAACCGCGCAACACCCGCGAAGCCGTCGCGTACAGCAGCTTCATCTTCGCAGATGCGCATGCCGATACCGCCACCACCAGCAGTGGCCTTGAGGATCACGGGAAAGCCAATTTCGCGTGCAGCCTTGGCCGCCTCTTCCTCGTCCGTGAGCAACCCCGTTCCGGGCGCCAGCGGAACGCCGTGTTCAGCAGCGAGCGCGCGTGCGCTGTGCTTCAGGCCAAAGGTGCGAATGTTTTCCGGTGTCGGGCCGATGAACTCGATTCCAGCCGCGGCGCAGGCCTCGGCGAAGTCGGTGTTCTCGGCCAAGAAGCCATAGCCGGGGTGGATCGCACCGGCGCCGTTATCCTTGGCGGCGGCAAGGATGGCAGCAACGTTGAGATAGCTTTCTGCCGCTGGGGCCGCGCCGATACAAACGGCCACGTCCGCTTGCGAAACGTGCAGCGAACCGGCGTCCGCCTCTGAGTAGACGGCGACCGAGCGCAGGCCCATGCGGCGCAGCGTGCGGATTATCCGGGTGGCGATTGCCCCCCGGTTCGCGACCAGAACTGTGTCGAATTTCATTCGGTGATGATCATCCGTACGGGCGTTGGATTGAAGGCGTTGCACGGGTTGTTGATCTGGGGGCAGTTGGACACGACCACGACCACGTCCATTTCTGCCCGCAAATCGACCGTCAGGCCGGGTGCGGAAATTCCGTCGACAATCCCCAGCGCGCCGTCGCTCTCCACCGGCACATTCATGAAGAAATTGATGTTCGAGACGATGTCGCGCTTGCCGCGATCTTCGGTCAGGTTGGCTTCGAGAAAGTTCTCTACGCAGGCGTGCTGCGCCTTGGTGTGATGGCCGTATCGCAGCGTGTTGGATTCACATGAACACGCACCGCCGATGGTGTCGTGATATTCGACCGAAGTGGCCGCGATCGTCATCATCGCGCGGCCTTCATTGGAACGCAGGACAGTGCCCTGACGAAGGAACAGATTGCCCTGTGCGGATACCGTATCCTGCGCGCTGTAGCGCTCTGCATCGTCGGCCGCGGAATAGAGCAGGAAGTCTACGGCCTGGTTGCCCTCGAGATCCACTATGCGGAGCGTCTGGCTCGCTTTGATATGGTGTAACCAAGGGGCACGAGCTGGAACAACTTCATCGTGAACGACTGCACCGGTAAGGCCTGAGAAATGTGGGTCAGTATTCATTTCGGCCTTGGTGTCCCTTGTTAGACGCGGAAGTAGTCTTCGACATTGAGGAAAGCGCGCAGGCCCTCCGGTGTGGCAGTGCGAACGGAGTCTGCTTCCTCGGTAACGGCACCGCGCCACGCCGACGCGCGCAGCGGCGTGACGGTCCATTCAGTGCGCGGGTCGAGGACGTGCGGGCAGTTTGCGATCACAACGATCACGTCCATCTCGGCACGGAGCACGACGGATCGACCGGCTTCGAATGGGCCAATTTGCGGATTGATTGTGCCGTCAGCTTCGATGCGGGTTCCCTTGAAAAGGTTCACGCAAGGATGGACGTCCCGCCGTGTCAGCCCGTGTTTGGCGGAGCCTAGCAGCAGCCGGTCGCGGCCGTTGGGATAGGCGCCGCTGTTGCGACCTTCACCGTATTTCGCGGAGTTGGTCGACGCATTGGAAGTGCCGCAAAACGTGTCATGCGTGCCCGCTTCATCGGCAAGTATGCTCATCAGCACACGGCCCATGTCGGACAGCAGCAGCTTGCCGGCGCCCAGATAGGCGTTCCACTGAACCTTGACCGTGTCGGCAACGTTCAGTCGCTCGCTCGGCATGTCGGCGTTGTAGATCAGCAGCGATGCGCAGGCGTCGCCTTCCAGATCGATCAGGCGGAGACGCGAGCCACGGGCGAGCTTGCGGGTGGCATATCCGCCTGCCGCAATAGTTTCTTCCCACACGAGGTCATCCGCCGACACACCTGCTGGCAAGTCGTCGGCGACCGCCGGTACCTTCGGCATCGCATCGACAACGGTGCCAGCCATGGCGCGAGCATGGTCGCGCGCAGCCAGGGGGTTAGCCAGTGTCGCCATTTATGCAGCGCTCTTCTTGGTTGCGGGTTTGGTAGGGGCCTCTTCTTCCTCTTCACCCAGTTCATGCAGGGGAGGGAGGAGGGCGGTGGTGGTGACGAGCTGCAGCTGATGCACCCCGCGAATGCCGCGAAGGGCGTCACAAAGTTCTTCAAGGCGCACAGCAGGGCCCTGAACGAGCAGCACTTCCAGTGACTGATCGTCTTCCAGGAAGACGTGCTGGGAAGAGATGACTTCCTTCAGGTAATCGACCTGCGTTTCAGCAAGCTGCTGACGCACGCGTCCGCGATTGCCGCGATAAACCAGCGTGATGGTACCCGCGAGCATGTCTTCCGGACGGGTCCGTGCCTCGTGTGCCGCCAGAGCGTGACGAATGAGTTCTGCAATGAGCTGGGATCGCGAGGGAAGGCCGCGTTCCTCAACCATCATGTCCAGTTGACGGAACAGCTCCGCCGGGAGGCTCATGCTGAGTCGGGCAAGGCTGGTGGGGTCGGTCGTCATGCTGTGTTCCTCTCAATTATTATTATATGTGTCAATCGTAATACTGATATTTTCACTAATAGGATCTAGGGCAGGTTCCGGCGCAGGTTTTTTGAGCGGCAGATCGTAGACAGCCGTCGCGCCATACCTGTGCGGAGCATGCGGATCGTGGCGGCGCTTATCCATCGCCAGCACGCGGGTACCGAGCGTGAACGCCTCCTTGATGTCATGAGTGACCATGATGATCGTCAGCTCGTAATCGCGCCACAGACGGGTGATGAGCGCGTGCATGTCCGCCCGAATGCCGGGGTCGAGTGCGCCGAACGGCTCGTCGAGCAGCATGATGCGTGGCCGTTTGATAAGGGCTTGAGCGATCGCGAGCCGCTGCTGCATCCCGCCGGACATCTCCGCAGGATAAAGGTGCATGCTGTCACCCAATCCGACCGCCGCCAGCATTTCTTCTGCCTCAGCGATGGCAGCTCGCCGCCGTGCGCCGAACAGTCGGCCGGTGAATGGCGCCTGTGCGCATTCTAAGCCGAAAACGGTGTTCTTCAGGACCGACAGATGCGGGAAGACGGAATAGCGCTGGAACACCACTCCGCGATCGGGACCGCATTCTGGTGGTAGAAGTTTGCCGTCGAGCAGGATCAATCCCCGCGTCGGTGCATCCTGCCCGAGTATTACGCGAAGCAGGGTGCTCTTTCCGGCGCCGGATGGGCCGATGATCGAAACGAACGACCCGGCAGCGATATCGAGCGTAACGTCCTCGATGACGACCTTGTCGCCGTATTCGACCCAGACGTTGCGGAGGCTGAGGAGCGTGCTCAATGGCCGACTCCGTGTGCCCAGGGGAAGAGGCGGCGGCTGGACCGGGTCAGTACCCAATCCATCAGCACGGCGAGCAGCGCGATCCACGCCACATAGGGGAGGATGATGTCCATCGACAGGTATCGGCGCACGAGGAATATCCGATAGCCTAGGCCCACGTCTGACGCGATTGCCTCGGCCGAGATCAGGAATACCCACGCTGGCCCAAGTGAAAGGCGAATTGCCTGTATCAGGCGAGGCATCGCTTGCGGCAGCGCAACGCGCAGCATCACCAGCCAGCTATTCGCGCCGAGCGTCTGCGCCTTGATGATCTGCTCTCGTGGCAGAGCGGTGACATGGGCAGCGATGTCCCGGATCATGAAGGGCGCGATGCCGATCACGATCAGCGCCACCTTCGCGGTTTCGCCTAGGCCGAAAGCAATAAACAGGATCGGCAGTATGGCGATCGGGGGGATAACGGCGACCGCTGTCACAAGAGGCCCGAAAGTTGCCCGGACGGGCGGCAGTGCGCCCAGAAGGAGCCCCACAACTAGGGCACAGAGGGTCGATATGCCGAGGCCAAGCCCCAGTCGCTGCAGGCTGGCGAACGTGTCCGCCCAGAACAGCAGCTGTCCCGAAAGTTGGTCCGCCTTGAACAGCAGCGCTGACATAGCCTCTGCCATCGCTCCAGGGAGCGGCAGAATCTTATCGTTGGGATTTATCTCATGCCGACTGGCAGCCGCCATGAGATAAGTCAGGACTAGAAGCGCGATGGGCAGGGCACCCAACAATATGCCGTTACCTCGACGGATTCGGCGGTTCACCCAACGCATAAGGTGTTGCTCTTCCTACTTCTCGCTCGTTCAGAGCGCGCCATCTGCTGCCATCTGCATGAAGCTTTCGTCGAAGCGCAGCGTGACGTTGTTCTGGTCGCCCAGTGTTTTGCCGCCCGGAAACGACATGCCGACTGCATCAGCCGACTTCGCGCCTTGGCCAAACAAGCCCTTGGAGAAGCTGAAGTCGCGCACACGGGTCATCGTCGTGATCAGATCAGGCGACGACGTGGCTGCAACGGCTGCTTTAGGATCGGTATAAAGGTAAGTCGTGGCGAGCTGGCTTTCGAACAGTTCCGGAGTGGTGCCCGCAAGCTTTGCCATTGCTGCCCGTGCAGCTTTTCCCTCGGCGTCCTGACGGCTCATCAAAGCCATGGTTTCGTACCAGATACCGGCGAGGGCTTTGCCGAGATTGGGGTTGGCTGCCAGCATCTTGGTATCGACCACCAGAAGATCCAGGATCTCCCCGGGAATATCGGCGGAACTGAACACTTGTGTAGCACCTGCCGTGCCGCGCATCGTCGAAAGCTGCGGGTTCCAGGCCACGGCAGCGGTAACTTCGGGAGCGGCGAAGGCGCCGACGATATCCGCATCCGAGGTGTTCACCGTCTTCACATCCGTGAGAGATAGTTTGACCGATTCAAGGCCGCGCGCGAGCAGGTAGTGCGAGACTGAAAGTTCGACGAGGTAGACCTGTCGGCCCTTGATCGCGCTCAGGCTGTCCGCGCCCTTCAACAGGATACCGTCATTCCCGTTTGAGTAATCGCCAACGATGATAGCGCTGGTTTCCTTGCCGCCCGCTGCTGGAATCGTGAGCGCGTCCATGTTTGCGACTGTCACTCCGTCCAGCTTCCCGGCGGTGTATTGGTTCACCGACTCGACGTAGTCGTTCACCTGCACGAAGTTTATTTCGACGCCGTACTTGTCGGCCCACTTCTTCACGATTCCGGCCTGCTGAGCATAGGGCCAGGGCATCCAACCGGCATAGATCGACCAGCCGATGTTGAACTCTGTCTTTGCTGCCGTGGCTTCGTCAGCAGAAGGAGAGCAGCCCGCCATCATTAAGGAGCAAGCCATCAGTGCGATTTTTGCCGTTCCGCTCATTCCGTTGAACATGATTCGTCCCTCATTTCGCAGGTGCAGCATTGCCGCAAAGCGAGCGGTTGTAAATCGACAATTATTACCATTGATATAGTTTGTAATATCCATATGATCACCGCACCACGGGGGTGGAGCGCAGGCGTTCTGCAACCCGTTTACGTCTGGGAGGGCGTGCATTGAAGGCTATCGTTCAAGGCTGCTTTGGCGGCCCTTTCGAAAGACTTCGATGTCAGAGACGCATAGTCCAGCCCCGACCTATAACCCGGCACTTTCCGGCAATCCGCAGTCGGCAACGGCACGGGCCTATCCGAACGGAAACCCCGACCTTGGATACAATCCCCTCGGCGCCCGTAATACGGACAGCGCGGTACCGCTGCACCCCAAAGAGCCCGTAACCCACAATTATACGAGCGATGGTCCCGCGCCCGGCAACCTGGCCTTCCGGTGGACCTATGGCTCGAACATCGCAGCCAAGAACCGCGATCCGCGCGTGCAGGTGGTCCAATACAACGAGGACACTTTCGTTTTGCGGCAGAACGTCTGCGTGCATTGGGAAGCGCCGTTCACCTATTTGCTGTTCGGCAACAGGGGTGCGCTGCTAATAGATAGTGGCGCGACGTCCGACGCAGATCACTATCCACTACGCAAGACGGTCGACGCGATCATCACCCGCTGGGCCCAGGCCCGAGGGCGCATGCGTGTCCCGCTCACCGTGGCGCTCACTTCTGGCGAGGATACCGCGCAGAACCAAGGCCTCGTGCAGTTTGCCGGGCGGTCGGACACTACAATTGTTCCAACCCCTCTCGGTGCGATGAAGGGCTTCTATGGTTTAGCTGCCAGTTGGCCCAGCGGCTTCGGCAAGATCGATCTCGGGGATCGCGTTATCGAGGTGATCCCCACGCCGGGCACACACAAGGATGGGGTGTCATTTTACGACCCCTACTGCGACTTCCTGTTCACGGGCGACCTTCTGTTTCCCGGCAAGATCAACGTCAGCAACGACCGCGATTTCGCTGTCTCCCTTGAACGGCTCAAGACCTTTGCGGAAAGCAGGCCGGTCAAATGGGTCATGGGTGGACACGTCGAGATGATGTTCGTCCCGGGCAAGTATTACGCCCGGTTCGCCACCTACAAACCTTATGAACGCGTGCTCGAAATGGAGCCCGCCCTGATCGGCGAGGCGCTTCAGTACGCGCGCGAGGTGCAGGGCAAGGAGATGATGCTCATCCGGCCCGACTTTGCTCTTTTCAATGGCGTGAGCCCCGACGCGCGGACGCAAGTCTGGCCCGAAGGCGTGCCCAACATCAACGCCCCACGTCCTTTCTAACGCCGAGGAGTACCGATGGATCGCCGCACTTTCCTCGCCTACAACGCCGCGATTGCGGTACCACTTTCGAGCGCAGGCCTAAGCTCGCTCGCGGCTGCGACTACAGCCGCCGGACCCCGGACCGACTTCAAGAGCAATGCCCCCTCGCAGGGGAGCTTCCCCAAGAAGTGGATATGCGGTTCCTCGTCCTGCATGGATAACACCGATCCCCCAGTGCAAGTTCACTGGTACGATCCGCACACGGCCATCCTGCGGCAGAACAAGGCCTACAGTTACGAGGCGCCTTTCGCGCCGCTCTATTTCGGCAACGATCGCGTGCTGTTGCTCGATGAAGGCTTCGTGCAGTTGCGCAACGATTGGGACCTCCGAGGCGTGGTGGACGAGTGCATCAACGAGTGGTGCGCCCGCAACGGCCGCGACCCGGCCAGCCTCGAACTTCTCGTCGCCTTCAGCCACCTGCACGCTGATCATTATGCAGCGGTGAACCAGTTCGCTGACCGCCCGCATACCCGCTACATGGGCCTGACCCATGACGAGATGGTCGGCTTCTGGGGAATGACCAACTTTCCCGAAGAAGTGGTCACGCTCGATCTCGGCGGACGGGACATCCTGATCTGGGGTTCGCCCGGGCACGTGGTGTCGGAATTCGCCTATTACGACAGCTACTCGCAGATCCTCTACACCGGGGACATGTTCTATCGCGGCCGGTGCTACATCAGCTTCTGGGAACCGTGGTTCGACAGCATGCAGCGACTGATCGATTTCTGCGATACGCATCCCGTAACGCACGTGATGGGATGCCACGTGGAGATCAGCAACGCCGGTGAGGACTATCCTTATGGCGTCACCTGGCAGCCCGACGAAGCACCTGTTGAAATGACTGTGCAGCAACTGCGCGAGGCCTTCGACTACGCAAAGACAATCACCGAACCGGGCATCTACTTCACCGGCACGGTGTTCCTCTGCAACCAGACCCGCGGCACGACCACGATCGACCGCAATCCCTACATCTACAGCTGAGCTGAAACGGAGCAGGACATGAAGAAATCGATCGGGCTGGCGCTGGTGCCGGCGGTGGTGGGTCTTTCGACGCCGGGCTTCGCATCTGAGCTCGTCGAGCACGAGATCAGTGTGCCGGGCTTTGCGGATTTCCTCGCAGTCGACGGAGATACGGTGTGGGTCACCAACGCTGGCCGCGTCGAACAGTGGTCGACCGACGAGTTGCTGGCATCAACGGTGATGCCGCGCCCCTGTGGGACGATGGCGGTAGGATTTGGCTCCCTGTGGGTGGCCAATTGCACTGATGGAACGCTCTATCGGATCGACCTGGCAAGTGCTGAGGTTCAGACCATCATCGCCACCGGCATCGCCAACCCGAAGGGTGAGACGAATGTCGTCATCGGTGCAGGCTCGGTTTGGGTACCTAGTGACGGCGCAGGCAAAGTGGCCCGGGTGGATCCTGAAACCAATGAGGTGATCGCTTCGATCTCGGTCGATCCTGGCACCTTCTACCTGTCTTACGGCTTCGACGCGGTTTGGGCGGCCAGCAGCGATGAACAGTCCCTTCAGAAGATCGCCCCGGAAACGAATACCGTCACGGGCAAGGTATCACTGGGTAAGCAACCAGGGTTTCTTGTCGCAGGCGAAGGCGCGGTATGGGTGCAGGAGCAGGGCGACGGGACAGTAGTTCGCGTCCATCCCGAAAGTGTCGAAGTGACAGGGCGGACGAAAGTCGGCGAAAACCTTATCTACGGCGACATCGATGCCGGGGGCGGAAAGATCTGGCTGCGAACCACGGATGACCAGACATTTGCCGTCATCGATCCTCAATCGATGGAAGTCCTTACGCGGGCTGGCAAGCCGGTGGGGAGCGGCGCAATCCGTTATACCCCCTCACGCATCTGGACGTCCGCTCATGACGTACTCAGCATTTCCTGGTGGGCCCAAGACGCGGGCGAAAACTAGGCCGCGCGGGCCAACCGAATCGTCCAGAAGCGTGAGGCAAGACGGCCACGCAGTGATCCGCATTCGCGCATCATATGACATTCCGCTTGATACAAGATGATCATAAAAATCATTATATTTCAGTTAGATGTAAAAATTTAACGCGGCGGGTGCACGGCTTCAATTAATACGCTTGACGCATTTGGTAATATATATAGCGTGTCACTTGTCGCCAGAGAGCGAACTCAAAGCCCGGAGAGAGGATCTGCAGAATTAAGCCGGTTTACCGGCTTGATATGGAGATTTTCGAATGGATCACTCGCCTCCAGCAGCACTTCCACAAATGGGATCAAAGCGCGCGCGGCATGTCCGCGGGCGCGCACCGCTGCGCTGAGGCAACAAGCAGGAGAAGCACCGGATCGCGACCTCGGTAACTTCAATCAGCCGAGTAGCAGGCGGCCCAGTCCATAAGCCGAAAGCGGCGACTGCGCATCGCAAGGTCCTCCAGTCAACGGCCATCCGGACCCGGCTCCGCCGGGACGGGGAAGCTTTAACCCAAGAGGGGGGTAAGCATGACGTATTGCGCGAAATTGCGTTTGGGACTTCTTTCGGCGACGATGCTGACTGGCGCGGCATTGGCCACGCAAGCGTCGGCTCAGGAAACGGCGAGTGTGGACGCGGAGAGTTCTGCCGCAACCAGCTATGGCGATGCCATCATCGTCACCGGCACGCGCCGCAGCACCACTATCATGGACACGCCCATCAACATCTCTGCGATGAGCGCCGACACGCTTGACGAGATGCGGATCGATGACGTCCGCGACCTTGCTGATTTCACCCCCGGTATGACGATTTCCGACACCGGGCCGCGGTCGACCGGCACAATCGTGCTGCGCGGTCTTCGCGCTTCCGACCAGGACTCCTTCGGCACCGATTCCGACACCGCCCTTGGAGTCTATCTGGGCGAAGTTCCGCTCTACTATGACTTCAAGTTGCTTGATCTTGAACGCGTTGAAACCCTTCTTGGGCCGCAAGGCACGCTCTACGGTCTAGGCACGCTGGCTGGCGCCATCCGCTACATCCCGCAGCGCCCGGATGTCACCCAGTTCGAAGGCGAAGTGCATGGCCGCTTCTACGGCAAGGATCACGCCAGCAACCTGGGGTACCAGGGTGATGTGGTGGTCAACCTGCCGATCGTGACGGATCACATCGCTTTCCGTACCGCCACCGGATATTTCTACGACCCTGGCTTCATCGACTACACCGTGCTGGTGCAGGAAGCGGGCGTTTCGTTGCCGCAGCCTGATGGCCCGGAAATGATCACCGAAGCCGGCTACGACGCGAACCTTTACGCGAGCAAGGACCGCAACTTCGAGCGGACTTTTACGACGCGTAACCAGCTGCTGTTCCAGACCACCGAAGACCTGAAGGTCATCTTCACATACGCTTTCCAGCGTACCAAGACCGGCGGCACGCAGTCTAACAGCGCCGGTGTGTTGGGCACCGGAAAGTACGAGTTCGCGGGCCGCTTCGTCGAACCGGTGAACCGGCGTGCACACCTCGCCAGTATGGAGATCAACGCGAATATCGCGGACATCGTCGATCTCGTTTCCACCACCGCGTACACGAACGTGCGCAGTCAATCGCAAGGCGACGTGACCGACCTTCTGCTCGATCTGGACTACGGTTACGAAAGCTTCCCGGCGTTCTCTGCCTGGAACGAAAGCGAAAACGAACGCAAGCAGGTCAACCAGGAAGTTCGATTCGTGTCCCGCCACGGCGGTCCCGTACGCTGGGTTCTTGGCGGTTTCTACAACGAGCAGAAGCTGCAGCGCGATTATGCAGAGCACGTCCCTAACCACCCGTGGGTGGACGCCGACGAGAACCCCGAAGCGCTCGAGTACGTTTCCTACACCACGTCGAAGGTGACAGAGAAGGCGATCTTCGGCGAGGCGACGTACCAGGTCACCCCGGAATGGCAGGTCACGGGTGGTGCTCGCTACTTCAAGTACACTTCGGAAATAGCGGGCGCCGCGACGCTACCACTTCTTGGTCAGCCGCTCAGCCCGTACGATCTGCCGGTTAACGGCGGTAAAGACTCCCAGGACGGTTGGGTGTGGAAGTTGAACTCCTCCTACAACTTCAACCGCGATGTCATGGTCTACGGGACCTACAGTAAGGGCTATCGCATCGGCGGACCCAACACGGTCGCGCCTTGCCAGATTCCGCTGCCGCCGGGCCAGAATATCTGCGCCCTTCCTGACGAACTGCAGTTCGGGCCCGATACCACGAAGAACATCGAGCTTGGCGTTCGTGCTACCCCGTTCGGCAGGTTGCTTAGCGTCAGCTTCAACGTCTTCAAGATCAACTGGGACGGGCTGCAGGTTGCATCGGCGACGATCAACGGCGCAACAGGTATTACGGTCAACGGCGGTTCCGCCAAATCGAAGGGTTTCGAAACCTCGTTCCAGCTTCGGCCTGTGCCCGAACTGGCGATCCAGGGTACCTATTCCTACACGGATGCGTACCTGACTCAGGACGTGGCGGGCATTCTCACCATTCGTGAAACGCCGAACGACTACTCGAACCGATTCGTGCAGCTAGATGCGCTCGCGGGCGATCGTCTGCCGGGTTCATCGAAGAACTCGGGAAGCCTGGGCGCGACATACACCACGCCGCTTATGGATGGTGAACTGTCCGCCAACTGGACGGCGACCTATCGCGGGAATGTTGTCTCGCGACTGGGTTGGGATCGCGCCTATGGCGATCTGATCCCGAGCTATGTCCTGCACCGGGCGTCACTGACCTATGACACCGACGTTTACAGCGTGACGCTGTTCGCGAACAACATCTTCGACAAGTATGCGATTGCCGCAGTCGACAACGATCGCTCGCGCATTGGCGTCAACGATGGTGTTGCTGTTCGTTACTACCGCCAGACCGTGATCAGTCCCCGGACGTTCGGGCTGGAGGGCCGCTTCAAGTTCTGATCTTGAGGTAGGGAGAGAGGGGCGCTGGCCGGAGACGGCGGCGCCCCAATCTCGTTAGTCTATCGAGATGCCCTGAGCTTCCAGCCAGTCGGCAACCGGGCGCAACGCATCTTCGTGAGTGCGCCATTTCCCCACAGCATCAGCATTGATCGGGCGTCGAACTTGCGCGGCGCTGGGCGTGGCGACGGCCGCACTGTTGCGGTGGAACGATAGACACGCCGGATCCCAGGCAAGGCCGCAGTGATCCAGCAGGCGCCGGGTTTCACCTTCCTGATCTGCCACCAGACCCTCGTAGGAAAGTTGCAGCACCCGGCCCGGGAACAGCCGCTCCCAAAGTGCCATCAGCGCATCGAAGCGCGCGTAGTACCTCGCCGTATCCATGAGATCATAGGAATAGGCGTAGTAGGCAGACTGGGTGGCGAACAGGTTCTTGTAGTTGCTCCAGACCGTATCCATCGGATTACGACGCAGACATACGATTGGCGAACCGGGCAACGCCCGCGCGATATGGCCAATGTAGAGGAAGTTTGCGGGCAGCTTGTCAGTGAAACGCGGCGTGCCGGCGGGGCGGTGATGAGCTGCCCGCGCCAAGTAGGTTTCACCTATCGCGGCCGGATCGATGTTTCCGCTCGCAGCAATCGTATCCGGGTCGATCACCAGTCGGGAGGATGTGCGGGCCAGTTGCTTCACCGCCAGCGGCATCGCCTGAAGCTCACCGGCGGAACCAACGTCGGGGTGTGATGAAAGGATGCGGTCGACCAGAGTCGTGCCGGTCCGTGGCATACCAACCACGAAGAGCGGGGCGCGATCGGAGTTTCCCGATCCTGCGGCCAGTGCCTCCACTCCATTTTCGAACAGCGCTTCGATCGCATCGAAGATGGCTTGATCGTGCGAGAAGTCGTAGCCGATCGCGCGCTTGTGTTCTGCATTGGCGGTCGAGAGATGCCGGAACGCGCCGGCGTCTCCGATATCTTCCAGTTCCTTGGCCAAGGCGTAACGTATGCGCAGGGCATCTGCGGAGCCGCCTGCGTCCGCTAGCGCCTCGTTCAGCCTCTCGACGTGATTGGCCTGGGCGGTCTGACGCTTGAGGAGAGCGAGCGCATAGTGAGCGCGGGCATTTCCCGGCTCTTTCACCAGAATCTCCTCGTAAAGCTCGGTCGCCTCTTCCGTGCGGCCGGTGAAGCCGTTGGCCGCGGCCAGATTGTAGCGGTATTCCAGATTGCCGGGTTCGCCCGCGGCCGCTTTCGCGAAGGGCGCGATTGATTCCTCGTGACGGCCAAGACGGGCGAAAACACAGCCAATGGTGTCGAGGGTGAGGGGCGTGTCCGGCCCAAGCTCAAGTGCTTTTTCTGCCGCATCGGCGGCCTCGCCATCGCGGCGGAGCAGGATGAGCAGCTTCGCAAGCTGAGCAAGATGTTCGGCGTTAGCATCGCGCGCTACAGCAGCTTCAATCAGCGGGACGGCCTTGGCGACTTGCCCCGATTCAGCTGCGGCGATCCCGAGCAGGAAATAGCCTGTCGCTTGATCCGGATTTTCCGCGATCAGCGTCTGCGCAGCTTTTGCCGCAGAGGGCAGATCGCGACGTTTCAACGCTGCCCTGGCTTGAGCTTCGATCGTCACCGGCAAGTGGCCAATACGCGATGCGGAAATCCGCCAAGATCAAACGCATCCGGCGGCGCCTTCGCTGAAAACGAAGGTGCCGCCGGGCATGAATTCATTATCGACTGTCTTACGGCGATTTCCACATGCGGAGCATATGGAGTGTTACGCGCCTTAGCAAACGTAACATTCCGCCATAGATCAGCGGTTGGAAGCGAGTTGCGTGTGCGCAGTCTTTTCAGCTGCAGCCGTGCGCGCTTCGATCTCCGAACGAATGTCCGCGAGAACGGCCGTGCGGCATACCTGTGCCTTGGAGTCGGCAGCGAGGTGCACAGTCGCCATGCGATCACCGCAAACGGCACGTGCAGCAGTGTCCATGCGGATCGCCAGGCGCTCTTGTCCTTCGGCGGTTGAAAGATCGAGGCCGGACAGGCTCAGAACAGCCTCGTCCTTGGCAAAAGGGTTATCTGTGGCAGCGGCGGCAGGCATCGAAACACCGATAGCGCACGCGGCAAGGGCCAGAAGGCCTTTGGTCATCATCGTCTCCTGCGAAAGCACTAAGTTGAAACCTAAATTTCCGTCGCTCTGCGGCGGCTTGATTTCGGTTTTAGCTTAGTGGCGCAAGGCGACAAGCATGCACGTGTCTATGCGTTAATGCAGTAGATAATCAAAACTTCTATATCCGTTTTATCGAACGCTAAACTCGATAGAAGAGATAATGCTTGCGTCTGCCAACAACCCTATTGGCAGGATTGCTGTAGAAGTTTCTTCAAATTGATTAAGCGTATCAGAAAAGGATACGGCAATAGTTCTTGCATTAGGCTGTGACCATTCGCGTACCACGTCGACGGGTAAGTCAACTTTCCAGCTGCGTTTCCCTTCCACGGAAACTGTTCGGCCATTGATCTTCACAGCTGAAGAAGGGTCGGCGCGATAACCGGCGACCCGAACGCAACTTTCTTCCCCGCATCTGACCAATCTCGTACTGGTTTCGGTGTCGGCGAGTGCGGGGGTGGCCAATGTAAGGGTGGTCAGCGACGCGGCCAAAGCCAGCGGCAAGCGCAATCTTCTGAAGCCCGGTGTCCGATCCATCAAAGGTCCTCCGACAGCGTGCCTTCCGGCACGACGCTTCGTGACCTCTCCCGTGTTGGCTGTTCCAGCCTTGTGGTTCGAAACTATCGCTATTGTGCAGTGCGTCAAGCCAAGACATAGACGTTTATGGCAATATTTGTTTTGGCTCATTGATTCTATCTATGGCCGGGTAATGGTGGAGCGCAGCAGTGAGGTTTGAGGGCCAATGACGAGCGGCGAACCGCCGATGACTGACAAGAAGTTTGCCAGCCGCGTCGACTGGAACCTCATGCGGACCTTCGTCGATATCGTGCGGGCGGGTGGTATTGGCGCCGCGGCGCGCCAGCTCAATCGGCAGCAACCGAGTATCAGCGCAGCCCTTAAGCGGCTTGAGGACCACGTAGGCGCGACCTTGCTGCACCGTACCTCGACGGGGGTAGAGGTTACGGCGGCGGGCAAGGCGGCTCTCGAGCTATGCGAAGACATGCTGGAGGCGGTGCGAATGATGCCGCACCAGATCGCGCAGGCCACAAAACGCGTCGAGGGTATCGTCCGCATCCAGATCGTGTCCGGGCTTGTCTCCGCTGAATTCGACGACGCCATTGCCAGCTTCCATCGGCGCCATCCGGCCATCCACATCGAGATTCGGGTTTCACCGTGGCGGCAGGTGCTCGACGCGCTCGAGAGGGGGGAGGTGGAAATCGGTGTCGGCTACGACAGCGGCGTGCGCGGCAGCCTGATGTACGAACCCCTGCTGGTGGAGCGCCAGCAGCTCTATTGCTCTCGGACCAGTCCCTATTTCGGCCATCGTGTGAGCCGGCTTCACGATCTAAAGGACGAAGGCTTCGTTCTCACTGGCGATGATGAGATCGAGGCGATTACGCAGCTGAGACGGCGCCACCGGCTGGGTACCCACGTCAGTGCCCTGGCCGAGGATATCAACGAAGCGCGGCGGCTCATCGTGCAGGGCATCGGCATTGGTTTTCTTCCCGTGCTCGCTGCGGAAAGCGAAGTGGCCAAAGAGAGGCTCTGGCCCATGCTTCACGCCGATTCTGAACCGTTCTACGATATCTTCCTGCTCGCCCGGTTTGAGCCTGCTCGCGACACTGCGACCCAGTTGTTCTGGGACGAAGTGATCCGCCGCATCCGCGCCCAACACAGGGCGTAAGGCCAGCGGCGGGCATAGGGTTGGTCTATGGCAATCATCGTGCCTTTTCCTCTGCAAATGTGCTAGAACGAGAGGCAGTATGGGCACGCTGAAGGGGGCTGCGCATGCAAGTCAGTGCTAAAGACCGGATATTCAATCATATCCCGCCCGTAATGATCGCCATGGTCCTGGCGTTCTGGGCGTACGGTCCGACGGCGTTGCTGGAAAATCCGTGGACGCTGACTGTGGTTTCGCCCCTCATCGTCATCATTGTGCTGATTCTGGAGCAGATCCACGAGAGGCATTCGGGCTGGCGTATGAACCGGCAGGAGTTCTTCACCGATCTGTTCTACGTGGTGCTCAGCGCGACGGTGATATCCTGGGTTACCGAAGCGGTCGCAGAAGACCCTCTGAAAGCACTCAAGGCATCCCTGGGGATCACCACAGAGTGGGCCAAGCAGATGCCATGGCTGGCGCAGGTCGCTCTCGTGATCGTGCTTATCGAATTCGGACAGTATTGGATGCATCGGCTGATGCATAACTGGACGCCATTCTGGCTGACGCACGCCCCGCATCATCACCTCACGCAGCTGAATGCAGCCAAAGGAGCGGTGGGCAATCCGATCGAGCTGGTCCTGATCAGCCTCAGCGTGGTGGCGCTGTTCGATCTTGAGACGACAGCCTTATTTGCGGCCATCAACACTATGGGGGTGATCACCGTCTTTGCGCATGCCAACGTGCGCTCTGACCCGCCGAGCTGGTATTCGTTCTTCTTTACCACGATCCGCCACCACAGCCTGCACCATTCGACAGACTATGAGTCCACCCGCCGGAATTACGGCAATGCGTTGATCGTGCTTGATCGCATCTTCGGGACATACAGCGACGGGGAAGGCGTGATCGTGGGGCAGGATGACCTGAGGCGGCTGTCGATCTGGGAACAGACGATTTACCCGTTTCAGCCGCTGATCAACGCTTACAAAGCCCGGCGTCAGAAGGCTCGCGCTGGCGGCTGATAGCCGAGAGGTAATGCCCCTCGCTGCGGGGGGGGCACTTAATCCTGTATACGCTTATCGCTTGGAAGAGCTGGAGGATCGGTCTGCGAGGCCGACGCTCGGCCCGGTGATGGCTTGAGCGCGTGCGGCAATACCATCGGCCAGTAGCTTAAGTACCTTCGTGCTCGCGGCTGCCAGCCGGTGCTTACCTTTACCAAGAAATGCATTCCGATGAGGCTGCACGGGGGTCTCCTGTTGGATACCCATGCTGCGCGGCCCCCTTTGCCCACGGCAGGGGCAAATTTGCGATGCAGGTCATAGATCAGAATTATGATCGCCCTTCGCCGTGCATAAGGGCGGTGAAGAGGTATAGACTGCATCAATGGGGGCTATAGGCGGGGCTCTTCTTCTGCGATCCACCGCTAGCCTTATTACGGAAGGCGCCTATCTGGCGCGGCTGAGTGAATGCCGCGGCAGGATTCCAGGCGAAAAACACGGAGATACAGATGACGGTCGAGATTGTTGCTAAGCCGAATGGGCCTTACCAGGTCAAAGGGGACCTTAGCACCCTGGAATTGCGTGACGGCGCGGGCAACCTCTACGACCTAGCCGGCAAGAAGAGTGTGTTTCTCTGCCGTTGCGGCGCATCGACTACGAAGCCGTTCTGCGACGGACAGCACTCCAAGATCGGTTTCCAGGCTGCAGAGCAAGCGTTGGCTGCCGAGGGGTAAAGCCTGTCAATCTCACAGCTGAAACCGGCATGATCATTGTGCCGGTTTCGGCGTGGCGGTCGCGTGCTTCCTGCAACGCCGCAGCCGTCTTGAGAGATTTCTTGCCGGTATTCCCGATAGTGAAGCAATGAGCTGGAAAAGAAGATAAAAAGGGTATGACTTAATCTGAAAATTTTTAAATATGATAGATGAATGATTTTATTATCTAATTGTCGTTAGGTGATAAAATATATCATAGTTAATTTCGATTTAACAATGTTTAGGTGTTCTATCTGTCTTCCTAATTGGCTCTTTTCAGGCGCAAAGGACTTGCGCCGGGATGGTGGGGTCAAAGGGGAATCAGATGCTGTGGAAATATACGCAGCTCTGCGTGGTAGCGCTTACTCTTTGTTCTTCGAAAGCAATGGCGCAGCAGTCGACCGACCCAGGTCGCGTGGACGAGCGGTTGCGGCCGCAAACCGAAGTACCGACGGTACAGCCGCTGGATATGCCGGCTACGCCGCAGCAAGCGACTGAAGCTGACGGTTCTGTTCGCGTTGTCCTGACTTCGATCAAGTTCGAAGGTGCAACAGCAATACCACGCGAAGTTTTGGATGCGCTCGCGACCCCTTATCTCGGGCGGGAACTGCCGCTATCCGAACTTTTCCGCCTGACCGAGGAAGTGACAGCCGAGTATCGCAGGCGGGGCTTCGTTCTTGCGCGTGCCGTGGTCGGCCCTCAGCGCATCGAAAACGGCGTTCTCACCATCCAGGTCGTAGAGGGCTTCGTCGGCCAGACCCGGATCGAAGGTGATGCAGGCGGCTATCGCCCCTACCTCGATGCCTATCTGGCGCCGGTCAGGGCGGGGCGTCCCACCAATGGCGACGATCTCTCCCGCGCTCTGCTGCTGGCTCGCGATCTGCGTGGCGCTGAAGTGCGCGCGGTCCTCACTCCATCGGCCGATACGGTCGGCGCGACCGATCTTACGCTGGTGGTGGAGCGTCGTCCCGTCGAAGCCTACGTGGCGATCGATAATCGCGGATCGCGCTGGCTGGGGCCTTTGCAAATCTATGGCGGGATTACACTAAACGACGCAATGGGCTGGGGCGAACGCATCGGCATAGTAGGCGTTGCCGCGCCGGATCAGGGCGGAGAGCTTGGCTTTGTCGCCCTAAGCTGGGAGCAGCCGCTGGGCGGACCGGGGTTGCGCGCGGAAGTCTTCGCCAGCCACGCTCGGACCCGGCCGGGTGGCGAGTTACGCACGTTGGGTGTGGAGGGCGAAAGCTCAACTCTGGGCTTCGGATTCCAGTATCCATTGGTGCGGCGCAGGGACGGCAACGTCTTTGGTCGTGTGGAGTTCACCTCGCGCAACAGTGAATCCGGGAATTTCTTCCTCGACCCGCTGTTTGAAGACCGGACCCGCACCGTCAGTGCGCAGGTGATTGCCAATCAGGCGTTGCCGTGGGGGGCCTTGGTCACCGCTCGGCTAAGCGTAACGCAAGGCCTCGGCGCGTTGGGAGCGACCAGCGCTTCGGACACAGGTAAGTCGCGTGCCACTGCTTCAGGACGTTTCTCCCGCGCGAATGGCGAGATCGCGTTCGTGCAGCCGTTGATTGCCGGGTTCACCCTGCAGTTGGGGGCCACAGCGCAGGCCACTTCGGATAGCCTGCTCGCGTCCGAGGAGTTCGGCGTGGGCGGTAATCAATATGGCCGCGCCTACGATCCATCGGAGATCACGGGCGACGAAGGATACGCTGCAAGGGCGGAGCTGTTCTACACCTTCCCCGCGGACGGATTCGGCCGGATTGAGCCATTCTTCTATTACGAGGGCGGTCAGGTCCGTCAGAACGATCCGCTGCCTGGTGAGGCGCTGCGGGCTGATCTGAAATCTCTGGGCACTGGCATACGAGCCAGCATGCACGGCGGCATCGCCGCATCCTTTGAATACGCCAAACCGATCGGTCGCGACGTCGCGGCATCAGGCGATCGGCGGGGGCGCATGTTTGTATCCATCAGCGCAACTTACTGATCGCGAGGCGATCTGCGTCTGACGATACGTTTGTGGAGGCAGAAATGAGCAGCACCGGTGCGCCAGTCGTGTCCTATCGCCGATGGGCACCCAAGCAGCGGCGAGTAGCTATGCTGTTATCCGGCGGTGTCCTAGCGGTCATGGCCTCCAACCCAGCGTTCGGGCAGGCGGTGGATGCACTGCCTACCGGAGGCGCGGTTGTTGCCGGATCGGCCACGATCAGCTCGCCTGGGGCAGCCCAGATGGGCATCACCCAATCGTCCGACAGGGCGGTGATCGAATGGAACACCTTCGACATCGGTCAGAACGCTGAAGTTGCGTTCTCGCAGCCGAACAGCAGCTCTATCGCGCTCAATCGCGTCATCGGCGGTGCTGCGCCATCCCGAATTGCGGGCAAGCTGACAGCGAACGGCATCGTGGGCGTGTTGAACGCTAACGGCGTGATTTTTGCAGGAACCGCCGATGTGGATGTGGGCGGCCTGATCGCCTCGACCGGCCGGATCGACAATGCCGCGTTCATGGCGGGTGGCAACCTCAACATAACGGACGCTCTCGGCGGAGAGATCGTCGTGACGGCGGGTGCGAACATAACCGTTGCCGATGCGGGTCTTGCCGCGCTCGTGGCGCCGACCGTGCGAAACAGCGGCACCATCACCGCCACGGCCGGGCGTGTCCAATTGGGTGCGGGAACGGCCTTCACTCTGGATCTGGCGGGCGATGGACTGCTGGAAATCGGCGTGGGTTCGAACAGCGCGCTGGTCGAAAACCACGGCAGCCTTTTCGCCAATGGTGGTCGGATTCAGCTTTCCGCCCGTCAAGCGAGCGCTGCGCTGGATCAGACGATCAACACTGGCGTGCTGCCGGTGGGCTCCGCCCGGCTTGATGGCAATACGATCGTACTCGAGGCGATTGGGCAGAATTTCACCATCGCCTCGGAAATTGCGGGGCGCGGTAACCTGATTGTTAGCGGCAACCGCATCTCGGGTGCGGCTGATCTTAACGTCGATGGTGCGCTGACGCTCAACGTCAACGCGGGCGGCCAGGTGGCTGACACGCTGGCGACTGGGAACAACTGGATCAACGACGCGCTCGCAGTGATCGGCAGCCAGGTCGACTCTACGACGATCAATCTTGGCGCTGGGCTTTACCGCCCGGGTGTCAGGATCGACGCCAGTAATGTCATTATCGACGGCCAGAATGCTGCGCGCGTCGGCTGGGTGAGTGGCACAGATAACGCCGTCGACGTCTGGGGCGACAACGTAACCGTCCGGAACCTTGAGATCTTCGGCCCGGCTACCTCGGGGTTCACCACCTACGCTTGGGGTGCCGTCAACTCGCGCGGCATTTTCGTCAATCGGAACGCGGACAACGTTACGCTCACCGGTAACAACATCCACGATATCCGCACCGGCGTGATCGTCGATGGTCGCAACGTCAACACGACCGTCACCGGCAACCGTATCGACAACACCAAGAGCGCGATCTCGGTTCAGTACACCGATGGTTCGGCCATTACCCTTAGCGGTAACACACAGGGCGCTTTCGGAAACGAATGGGGCATCAACGTCTATCTGAACGGCATTCTCCAGCCCGACGGGACAACGATCCTTCCCAGCACCAGCAGCGCCAGCGGCTTGCCGGTCGGCGTACTGGGTGTGGCGGGCCTGCCTGAGCAGCAGCGGCTACTGGCGCTGATGAATGCCAACGGCGGAATGGCGGTGCAGAACCTGGCCTATTCAGGTGCGAACCGGACGCGGTCCTATGTGGCCGTGGTTGCGCCGACGAACACCCAGGGCAGCGCGCTTAGTCCGCTCGGGACGATCCAGGCGGGCATCGATGCAGTTGTCACTGGCGGGACGGTGAACGTCGCTAACGGCACATATAACATCGGCAACACTCCGATCCTGATAAAGCGCGGGCTGAGCCTCATCGGCGCTTCCGAGAGTGGTGTAATCATCGACGGTCGCGGCGTAGGAAGCGGCCTTGGCACCCTGCAGGTGCAGGCAGACAACGTCTCCCTCAGCCACTTCACGCTGTATGGCGCGGACAGCGGCGCCAACAACTACGGCATCAAGGTGCAGCCGAGCTCGTCGGTGAGCTATTCACCCAACCAGCGCGTCTACAACTTTGCTGTCAGTGATGTGACCGTGCGGGGTTCGACCCGTGCCGAGCTGGACCTAAACGGTGTGATCGGGGCCACGATTACCCGGTTCACCGCCGATGGCCGCCGGGTAAGCGATGCCTCGTTCCAGTCCGGCGGCGCTGGCGTGCAGATCACCGACAGCGCGGACGTGACACTGACCGGTGTCCACACCATCGGAAACGCGTGGGGCGGGGTCGCGCTGTATCAAGCGAACAAGGCTGGCGGCTACAACGGCCAGACCATCAACATATCGATCAACGCGGCCCAGAACACGTTTGAAGAGCCGCTTGGCCTGTTCACGCAGCGTGAATCGGCGACGCAGGATTTCGGCCAACTTAACCTGACGGGCTTCAACTACGCTATTCGCAACAGCGACCACCGCCCGGATAACCTCGATAGTCAGTTCACGTTCTTCCGCACCACGCTTTCGGATGCGGCGGCGTTTGCCAATGCAGTTGGTGTAGCGGGCGCAAGTTCCATCGAGGGTTATACCGGTACGGCGTTCAGCAACGTCTTCCACGTTGCAGATGGCCTTTCGATCAACACCGCTTTGCGTGACGTCCGCGCTGGCGGCACGGTTAGCGTCGCTGCCGGCACTTATGCTGAAACGGTGTCGATCGGAAAGTCGATCACTCTCGACGGCGCGGGCAAGAACCTGACCTCCATCACCGGCGGCCTCCTGCTCAGCGGAACGCTCAGCAACCTCGTCCTCAGCGATTTCGCGGTCAGTGGCGCGGGTGGCAGCGGCGTTATCAGCAACAGTGCCACCATTACAGGTCTCACGCTTGATGGCGTCCGGATCGACGGCCAGTCCGTCGCTGACCGCCACGGTTTCGTGGGCGGAAGGGTCCATGGTGCCATTTCGATCACCAACTCCGAGTTCCTGAATATCCGCGGGTGGTCAGCTTTCGACACCCGTAGCGGCGCGGGCACGAACCAGGGTGCCGACATCACAAGCGGCGTCTTCTCGAACAACCTGATCGACAACACGATCGGTCACATCGCCTTCCGTCAGGATAGTGCGAGCGCGTTCCCCGATATCGTTTTCGACAACAACACCGCACGAAACATCGGCAACGCGACCAATTCGTTCGGCGCTATCTTCAAGGCGTTCAACGCCGCGAACGTCGATTTCACGAACAACAACATCAGCGGCATCGGTACCAGCGGGTCCAACCCTTCGGGCGAGGCGCCATATGGCGCGGCGCTGATGGTTCGCGGGGCCGCCCTGCTCAACGTCATCGGCAACACGTTTACCGGCAACAATCAGGTCTTCGCGGTTGAGGCTGGCCGTTCGTTGCCGACCCTCACGAATTTCACCGGCAACACCTTCATCAATAACGGCTATTCGATCTACCTGCCGACGAACCTTTCGGGCGCGGGCACGATAAGCTTCGGCGCGGGCAACAACTTTGTCGCCGGGGACAACACCGTACGCCACATCGTCTGGCGCAGCACCAGCGGCCTGGATCTGACCGGGGTGTCGTTTGGCGGCAAGCTCGGCACGGCGATGAACCTGAGCGAGCTTTTCGCGGTCGAAGACCTGATCACCCACGGTATTGATCAGAGCGGCCTCGGCCTCGCCCGCGTAGTCAGCGGCAATCTGTTCGTGACGACCGGTTCGGGAACGGACGCGGCCCTGCGCGCGCTCACAATCGGATCGAATGGCGACCGGCTAAACCTTTCGGCCGGGACGCACACCCTCACCAACACGCTGTTCCTGACCAAGGACATCGACGTTGTCGGTCAGGGCAGGGCGGTGACGATCCTCAACGCCAGCGGCCACAACAGCTACGGCATTCGCGTCCATTCGAATAATGTGGCGCTGAGCGGCTTCACATTGAACGGTTCGGCAGGAGTGACTAACTCCACCTACGGCATCAAGGTAGAGGCTACAGGCGGTCCTACGGACCGGAACACCGGCTTCGCGATCACCAATGTCGACATAACCGGATCTCGCAAAACGGGGCTCGACCTCAACTCGGTTGCAGGCGCGACGATTGATGGGGTCAACGTAAGTGGCGTGATCGCCGGCAACGGCATCTCAATCACCGACAGCTCCAACGTTGTTGTGCGAAACAGCTCGACTACCGGCAATGCCTGGGGTGGGCTTGCACTCTATCAGGCGAACAACATCGCTGGCGGCGGCAGCAACCAGCAACTGACGAACGTCACAGTCGAAGCCAGCAACAATTTTGCAGAGCCGACTGGGGTGTATCTCCAGACTTCGTCCGCGTTGATGGCACCCGGAACGATTTCCGTTCAGGGCTATGGCTACACCGTTCGCAACGCAGATCATCGTGTTGGCGGCAACGAGTTTACGTTTTTCCAGAAGACTGCCCAGAACGCGTACGATTATGCCGTCAACCTGGCCGCTCCGGGCTCCAGCGTGGTTCAGGGTTGGGCGGGATCAGCCAACGATCGCAACTTCTACGTGGGTCTTGGCGCACTCCTCAGCGGCAGCCAGTCTGCGTTGTCGCTTCAGGCTGCTTTCAACGGATCGAGCAACGGCGACACGATCAACGTCGCGTCGGGCACTTACGCGCAGAACGCGACGCTTTCGGGAACGCGTGCGCTCAACTTCGGCACCGTGGTGATCAACGGCTTAACCCTCAGTTCTACCGCTCTGGGGAACAGCCTGCGCGGCGATATCACGCTTAACAGCGGCGATTTCGTTGCTTCCGGACCGCTGACACTTACCGGAGCAACACGGATCGCAGCGAGTGCTGGCAACCTCACGCTGGGCACGGTGAGTGGGGCGCAAGCGCTGACCCTCGCGGGCGGCGCGGTAAGCCTTGGCGCAGCCGATCTTGCCAGCCTCACAGCGAGCGGCAGCAGCATCGCTACGCGCGGTGTGACCACTACGGGCGCGCAGAGCTACACCGGGCCGGTGAGCCTGCAGGGCAGCTATGCTGGTTCGGCGCTGACTGTGACCGGTTCGAGCACGCTCACTGGCGCGACGACGATCGCCACGAGCGGCAACCTGACGCTGGGCGCGGTTAGCGGGGCGCAAGCGCTGACCCTTGCAGGCGGCGCGGTGAGTCTTGGCGCGGCTGACCTTG